>JAEEGL015051091.1_pt1 | contig 27449 bp, 24 predicted proteins | sample 9134231 | NCBI WGS metagenome assembly JAEEGL01 (sample SAMN16246548, study PRJNA631951) | gut metagenome | biome: gut microbiome; feature: rumen; material: fiber-attached | host: Bos | place: Iran: Karaj | collected 2018-10
CGTCGATACCGATTCTTTCGCAAAGACCTTTTGCGAGAACGTTTTCGGAATCAGAGTCGATTAACTGGAATTTAAGTGATGAACTACCACAGTTGATTACTAAAATATTCATTGTTTATTTCTCCTTAATATTTATAATACAAAAATTATTTTGAGCTTTCCTGAGCCTGAACTGCTGTTAAGGCAACAACACCTACGATATCATCTGCGAAGCATCCGCGTGATAAATCGTTTACAGGCATTGAAAGACCCTGAAGTACAGGACCGTATGCATTTGCTTTTGCAAGTCTCTGAACCAATTTATAACCGATATTGCCGGCTTCAAGACATGGGAATACGAGAGTGTTTGCATGTCCGGCAACTTTGCTTTCAGGTGCTTTAAGTTTTGCAACTTCTTCAACCAAAGCAGCATCGAGCTGAAGTTCACCGTCAATATCAAACTGAGGGAATTTTTCTTTGGCAAGCTTTGTAGCTTCCTGAACCATTGTTACATTGTCATGTTTTGCACTACCCATTGTTGAGAATGAAAGAAGAGCAACTTTTGGATCCGCACCGATAAACTGTTTGAAGCTTTCTGCGGAAAGTCCTGCGATTTCAGCGATTTTTTCTGCTGTGAAGTCTGTATTAACAGCGCAGTCAGCGAATACGAAAAGACCTTTTTCGCCGAATTCGCAATTAGGAACTTCAACAATGAAGAAACCTGATGTTGAGCTGATGCCCGGTTTTGTTTTTAATAACTGAAGAGCCGGACGAATTGTGTTACCTGTTGAATGGCAAGCACCCGAAACGGCTCCGTCGGCATCCCCTGCTTTACACATAAGGCATGCATAATACATATAATCGCTGAACATGATTTTCTTAGCTTCATCATATGTCATACCTTTGTTTTTTCTGAGTTCTACGAAAAGGTTGATATATTCTTCTGTCTTTTCGTGTGTAGCCGGATCGATAATCGTAGCGCCCGAAATATCGTATCCTTTGCCGTATTTTTCGATTTCTTCTTTTGTTCCGATAATAACGATATTAGCAATGCCTTCTTTTATGATTTTTTCAGCGGCATCATATGTTCTAACATCCATTGATTCCGGAAGAACAATTGTCTTTTTGTCCTGTTTTGCTTTTGCTTTGATTTCATCAATAAATCCCATAACTAATAATTCCTTTCTGATAGTGCGGCCTTGTGGCGCGCCATTGCACGGCCTTGTGGCGTGCCATTGCACGGCCTTGTGGCGTGCCATTGCACGGCCTTGTGACGCACCTTTACACGGTCTAATGACCTAACCAAACTTGATTATAGTACATTTAATCTTTAATAACAAGATTTTAGTTTAAAACAAAAATAATTTAATAAATAGTTAATAATTATGATTTCATTAATAAAATTTATAAGCCTTTTTGCTACAAGAATCTGTAAACGGTTGTGGAATCAAATACTTCCCCGGCTTCGATGATGTTAGACTCAAACTCCTTATGGTTTTCCGCATCCGGATAGCCCTGGCTTTCAAAGCAAAGTCCGCTTCTCATTCCATAAACCGCCCCGTCTTTGCCCTTAAGTCCATTAAGAAAGTTGCCCGAATAAAACTGTATGCAAAGTCTGTCTGTTAAAACCATCATCCTTACTTTCCAGTTGCTTGAAGCAAGCTCTGCGACTTTGTTAAGCACAAAATCTTCCTTTTTTCTTATTCTGTTGGTGAAATTATAATAAAACATCTGCTCGGCTTGTTTTACTTCATCATCACTTTTATTGATGATGAAATTATGATCGTAGCCCTTTGCAAGAACAATCTGCTTATCCTCTTCGTTCAAATCATCAAAGTTAAACTCTTTATCCAGAAATTGCAAATCTTTTCCGACGGTTTTCCTTCCGGAAAAATCCAGCGCAGTTCCCGAAACATCCATAATTTCGCCTGTCGGAATCAGATTCTTATCAATCTTACTTATTTTTTGAGAATACAATCTTAAATGCTGCCCCATTGCATTGCCGCTTTTATGCCCATCAAGGTTAAAATAACTGTGATTTGTGGGGTTGATTATGGTCTTTTTGTCACTTATAATCTTGTATTCGATAACGAGTTCATTTCTGTTGTTTAAGCTGTATATAACGAAAACATCTTTTTTACCCGGAAAGCCGAAGTCCTCTTCGTCTTTAAGATAAAAAATCACATAATCTACCTTGTTTTCCAATATGTGTTCTTCGTCTTTGGCTGCTTTATCATCGCTATAATCAAAGTCTTTCAAAGCAGTTTCCATTTCTTCAAAACTCATTGCCTTGAAAATACGATTGTGATAGCCTTTTGTCTTATGGCTGTGTAAGTTGTTTTCACCGTCGTTGACCTCAAGCCGGTATTCTTCCCCATCGATTTTGTAACAAGCTTTTCCGATTCTATTTGCGTTTGGGCCCACAAAGGCACCCAAAAAACAGTCATTGTTTTCATATGCCTCAATATCGTCGAATCCCAAAACAACATCAATAAATCCGCCTTCTTTATCCGCTACCGACAGACTTTGCAAAATCCCGCCATAATTTAAAAATGAGGCTTTTATACCATTTGTGTTTTCCAATGTATATTTGCTTATTTCAATGCCGTCTTTAGTCTTTCCGAAAAATTCTTTTTCCATTTTATCCTCTTAATTCCGATTATTTTCTAAATAAATTTACAATTATTCAAAAATACGCAGTTAAATATTTAGTTCAAATTAAAGTTATCAAACATTTACATTATACACCAAATCCTTTAAAATAAACAGAAGAAGAAGTTTTAAACCCTGCGTAATATCTTTAAAAATGAGGTTTGTTAAATGAAAGTTGCTGCTATAATCGCGGAATTCAATCCCTTCACAAAAGGTCACGAATATGTAATAAAGAAAGCCAAAGAAATAACGAACTCCGACTACATTATCCTTGTTATGAGCGGAAACTATGTACAACGTGGAGAGCCTGCCGTTTGCGATAAATACTTGCGCACAAAAATGGCTCTGGAATGCGGTGCGGATTTAGTTATAGAACTTCCTGTGGTTTATTCTTGCGGCAGCGCCGAATACTTTGCAAAAGGCGCGGTTTCTTTGATTGAGCGATTGGGGCTTGTGGATTTTCTTTGCTTTGGTGCGGAAAATGACGATTTAAATGCCCTTTCCGATATCGCCGAAATTCTATTAAAAGAGCCGGAAGAATATAAAGAGATACTCAAAGAAATGCTTAAAAGCGGCATTTCTTTTCCGTCAGCAAGAGCTGCGGCGCTCAGTCAATATGTATTTTCCGACAATGAAAGTTCGAAAATTCTTTACCCGGACCTTATTAACGAAATAGTGTCTTCTTCAAACAACATTCTCGCAATCGAATATTTAAAAGCGCTTATGACCTTTAAATCAAACATTGTGCCTGTTGCCGTAAAGCGTATCGGTGCGGACTACAACGATTCGACAGTTAATGCATCATCGGATAATTTTGCCAGTGCATCCGCAGTCAGAAAGGCTTTATGTGAAAACAATCTTGTTGGTGTATTAAAATCCGTTCCTCTTAATTGCAACGAAATATTGGACCAAAACCGCGGAAAAAAACTACCGATTAGTCTTGACGATTTTTCTTTAATTTTGGGCGCAAAGCTTCTGGAATGCAAATCGGCCGAGGATTTGGAAGATTATCTTGATGTAAACAACGACTTTGCAAACAAGATTTTAAAAAATCGTTCCGCTTTTACATCCTTTAGCGGTTTTGCCGAAATGTTAAAGTCAAAAAACAATACCTTAACCGCCATTAATCGTGCTCTTTTGCATATTATGCTGGGAATCAAATCTGATTATCTAAACCAACTTGCAAAATCGGGTTATCACGAATACGTAAGAATATTGGGCTTTAAAAAAGATGCCACAAGCGAACTTATGGCTGCCGTAAAATTCGGATGCAATCTCCCAATCATTACAAAAATGGCTGATTTTGAGGGTTCGCCTTTAATGGATTTAAATATTGCCGCCGACAATATCTACTCACTTGTAGTAAGAAATAAGTTTGAAAACAAACAATTAAAAAACGAGTTCAATTCCGGACTTACCATGATATAATAAAAAATCCGTATCAAAGCGTCGGTATGCACTCACCGACGCAATAATACGGATTTTTCTTTAATATACTGATTATTAGTTTTTAAAGCTATGTATTGGTGCCGGGATTCTGCCGCCTCTGTCAACAAATGCCGAACAATCAAACTTGCTTACCGGCATTATAGGCGCATAACCCAAAAGTCCACCGAATTCTACAGTATCGCCCACTCCCTTACCGATAACAGGAATAATACGGACAGCTGTTGTTTTCTGGTTAATCATACCGATTGCAGACTCATCCGCAATAATACCTGCGATTGTTGTGGCTTTTGTATCTCCCGGAATGGCAATCATATCAAGGCCTACGGAACATACGCATGTCATGGCCTCAAGTTTTTCTATTGAAAGGGCACCCGCTTCAACAGAATCAATCATGCCCTGATCTTCACTTACAGGAATGAAAGCACCGCTCAAACCACCTACATAAGAAGATGCCATAACGCCACCTTTTTTAACCTGATCGTTTAAAAGAGCAAGTGCTGCGGTTGTTCCCGGAGCTCCTACATATTCAACACCGATTTCTTCAAGGATTTCGGCAATTGAATCACCTACAGCAGGTGTAGGAGCAAGAGACAAATCGATGATTCCGAAAGGAACACCCAATTTTTCCGACGCTTCTTTTGCCACAAGCTGACCGACTCTGGTAATCTTGAATGCAGTCTTTTTAATTGTTTCGCAGAGAACTTCGAAGCTTTTGCCGCGTACCTTTTTAAGAGCACTGTTAACAACACCCGGTCCGCTTACGCCGACATTTATAATGCAATCTGCTTCTGTTACGCCGTGGAATGCGCCTGCCATAAATGGGTTGTCATCCGGTGCATTGCAAAGTACAACAAGCTTTGCGCAACCAATGGAGTCGTTTTCTTTTGTAAGTTCCGCTGTCTCTTTAATGATATCACCCATAAGGCGAACAGCATCCATGTCGATACCTGTCTTTGTAGAACCGATATTTACACTTGAGCAGATAAAGTCAGTGCTTGCAAGAGCCTTTGGAATGGAACGAATCATAAGTTCTTCCGCAGGAGTCATACCTTTTGATACAACTGCGGAATAGCCTCCTAGGAAGTTTACTCTGCATTCTTTGGCAGCTTTATCAAGTGTTTTTGCCACCTCTACATAATCGTCTATAGTTTTGCATGCCGAACCGCAAACAAGGGAAATAGGTGTAATTGAAATACGTTTGTTAACGATTGGAACACCATATTTTTTTTCTATATTTTCGCCGGTTTCCACCAAGTTTTTGGCAAGTCTTGTGATTTTGTTATATATATTTGTTTTTAAAGTCTCAAGATTGTCAGTTACACAATCAAGAAGTGAAATACCCATAGTTATGGTACGCACATCCAGATTGTCATGTTCAACCATTTCATTGGTTTCGTTTACTTCAAAGTAGTTTATCATTTTATAAAATCCTCTTTTTTACTATGTCTTTTGTTTGGGCTTTTTGGCATTAGATACGATGCATTGCATCAAAAATCTCTTCGTTTTGAACTTTAATCTGAACACCGATTTCTTCGCCGAGTTTTGCCAGTTCATCTGCTATATCTCCAACAGATTTTGAAACATTTGTTGTATCTGTAATCATCATCATGTTAAAGAAGCCCTGAACGATTGTCTGTGAAATATCAAGGATATTAACGTTGTTTTCCGCAAGGTATGTACAAACCTTTGCAATAATTCCGACTGTGTCTTTTCCGATAACTGTTATGATTGTTTTTCTCATTTTTTCTTCGGCTGTAAAGCCTATCTCCTTTTTTAATAATAAACGAATATAGTATGAAAAGTTTTTGTTTAACGACAAAAGAAATGGTTATGAACATTTGAATATTCAAGCATTTCACACTGTCTGATTAGAGTTAATATTAATGGAATGTATACAAAATGTCAACAAACTTATTTCACTCAGTCAATGTATATTTCCGTTGATTTCTCGTGACTTGCCGCTATGATAGGGAAATCATCGCCTTTGTATTTATTGTCCGCAAAATCAATTTCGCATTTTACCGCTTCAAGAGCAAGGTCCACATAGTTGTTTTGCTTGCTTAAATGACCTATGACTACTTTTTCCAAATCATCATGCATAATTTTTGAAATAAGCTTACCCGAGGATTCATTGGACAAATGGCCTCTGGCACTAAGGATTCGCTGTTTTAAATAAAACGGATAGGGGCCGGTTTCCAACATTCTCACATCATGGTTTGATTCAACCAAAAGAGAATCCAGACCTTTAAGGTTCTTTACCACATAATCGTCGAAATATCCCAAATCCGTACAGATGCCAAAAGCATGTCCCGCGCATTCCAATCTGTAAGCAACAGGGTTTGCTGCATCATGAGATACGGAAAAAGGATTTATCCTTATATCAGCGATTCTAAATGCCTTGTCCGGCTCTATTTCAACAAATACCGGCTCGTTCTTAAACTCATTTTTTCTTTTTATTTCTTCTATTGTTTCTTTTGTTGCATAAATCGGAATATTGTCCTTATTTTCAATAACTCTGAGGGCGCAGATATGGTCTGAATGCTCATGAGAAATCAAAATGGCATCCATTTTAGAAACATCCGTGTCATAAGCTCTCAAACCTTCATTTATCCTCTTTTTGCTGATTCCCGCATCTATAAGGATGTTGGCTTTTCCGCTTGAAAAATAGGAACAGTTACCATCGCTTCCGCTTGCAATATTTGAAAATATCATATGTTACGACTTTCTGTATCAGTATTGTTATTTTATCAACGAAATTGTTTTCTTTAACAATTCATACATTCTTGCGGTTGATTCAATATCAAGTCTTTCATTCGGTGTGTGAATATCCGGTATATTCGGTCCGTAGGACACAGCCGATTTAACATTTGTCTTGGAAAGAATGATTCCGCACTCAAGACCCGCATGAACAATATTTACAACAGGCTCTTTTCCCGTAAGTTCTTTGTAAACTTTTGTCATAATCGGTGCAATTTCGTTTTCCGGATTGTATGTCCAAGCCGGATAATCTCCGGAATAAGAAATGCTTCCGCCCAAATCTTTAATAAGAATCTCCAAAACTTGTGCAAGTCTTTTCTTTTTTTCACCGTTGGAACTTCTGACCAAATAGCAAAAACGAATATCGGATTCATTCATTCTAAGCATTCCCAGGTTAAGGGAAGTTTCAACTTTTTCTTTATCCGCCTGCTCAAATGCTTGAACTCCCCAAGGGGCAAGCTTTAAGAATTTGATAAACTTTTCATTTGTCTCTTTTGATGTTGTTTTAAGCTTATTTATATCATCCAATGAGGAAATGCCCTCAAAACTTGAAACAGTTTCCTCGGATAGTTTGTCAAAACTTATTGAAAGCCCGGAATCGCTTTTATTGTATTCCAGCTTTAATTCCTTTTCCATTTCGGATATTTTATCTTTAATTTTATTTTCATCCGAAGGCTTAATACTTACAATGCTTTCGCATTTTGCGCAAATGGCATTATCCATTTTGCCGCCGTATATATATTTTAGTCTGATATCAAAATCATTTGATAATTCATCCAAAACTATAGCCAACAAGTTATTTGCATTGGCTCTTTGCTTATCAATCTCGATTCCCGAATGGCCGCCTTTAAGTCCTGATATAACAAGGCTGTAATCTTTTCCCGCAAATTCTTCATCATGTTCTACGGGAAGGCTTAAATCCGCTTTCACGCCACCCGCGCAACCAAGAGTAAACTCTCCTTCGATTTCGGAATCTATATTGATTAAAATCTCGCCTTTAAGCATTGATAAATCGGCTTTTGTGGCACCAATCATTCCTATTTCTTCATCTACCGTAAGAAGAATTTCAAGAGCCGGATGTGGAATGTCTTCTTCCAATAACGCAAGCGCATAAACAGCACCGCTTCCGTCATCTCCTCCAAGGGTTGTTCCGTTGGCTTTTATGTAATTTCCATCAATTCTAAGTTCCAAGGGATCGCTTTCAAAGACATGATTGCTTGAAGAAATCTTATCCGGAACCATATCAATATGGCCTTGAACAATGACCGTTTTCGCATTTTCATATCCGGCCGTGGCATCCTTAAAAATAATAACATTTCCGTATTCATCTTGAATGTATTTAAGGCCGAGATTTTTTGCAAAATTTACGCAATAATCGCTGATTGCCTTTGTATGTCCCGATGGATGGGGAATGTTACAAATATCTTCAAATATTCTAAATACGTTTTCCGGTTTTAAATTCTTTAATACTCTTTCCATTTAAATCACCTTTTCGGGTTGTCATATTCTTTGTTTGCCAAATAGCCGGCAATATTAAAAAGGGATGTAAAACATCCCTTAGTAATTATTCCTCGTCAAGATTTACAGTGTAGTCTTCCAGCTCATCAGCAATGGCTTCGGCACCTGCTTCCGCGCTCTCCTGTGTTTCTTGAGGTCCGATAAGTTGCTCTCTGTTTAATATAACTGTTTCCAATGTTTTTTCGAGACCTTCAACAACACTGTCATGACCGTTCTTTGTGGTTTTAATATATTCTTGATGATATGCGTTTGAAGCTTCAATCAAAGCTACGTTTCTTGCATTTGTATCCTGTATTGTCTGTGTAAGAAGAGACTGAATACTTGCAAGCATACTATCAAGATATTCGCTTGCGGCTTCTTTATATGCATTGGCTTCGGCTACGGCATTGTTGATAATCTCCTCTGCCTTATCATTGGCATTTTTAATTACCTCATTAGCCTGAACATAAGCCTGCTGCATAATCTCGTGTTCGCTTACAAGCGTAGTTGTTTTTTTATTTGCTTCCGCTATCATTGCTTCCGCTTTAAGCTTTGCATCTTTTAAAATAGCGTCTTTATTTTCGATAATTTTCTGGTATTTTTTTATTTCATCCGGAGTCTTAAGCTTCAATTCACTGAGAAGCTCATCCATTTCATCTTTATTGACAATTATCTTCGTGCTTGATAAAGGCTGAAACTTACAATTATCAATATACTCCTCGATTTCAGAAATAATTTGTTCAATCTTGCTCATACCATATCTCCATTTTTTATTTTAGTTGCTGCGCTCTTTAATCTTATCCAAAACTTTGTCCTGAACGACTTTAGGAACAAATTTGGATATATCACCGTTAAATGCTGCAACTTCTCTGACAGTACTGGAACTTAAATAAGCATATTCCAGATTGGTTGTCAAAAATACTGTATCCACATCACTATTTAGAACTCTGTTGGTTTGCGACATTGAAAGCTCGTATTCGAAGTCGGTAACGGCTCTGAGTCCTCTGACCATTACGGCTGCATTGTTTTTCTTTGCAAAATCCACAGATAATCCATCAAAAATCTCAACAGAAACATTATCAAGATGATCTGTGACTTTTCTTATCAAATCGGCTCTTTCTTCCGGTGAAAGAAGATGATTCTTTGATTTATTTTCGAGTACCCCTACGACCAGATGATCAAACATCTTTGAAGCACGCTCAATAATATCAACGTGACCAAAAGTTACCGGATCAAATGTTCCGGGATATACCGCTTTACTCATTTTTTTAAGCAAGTCTAAGAAAAACGTGTTTGTTTGTCTTATACTTTTTCTCCTTTGTTATTTGATATCCGAGTTTTTCAACGAATTCAAAATCTCGATTCAAATCAGCCTCAATAATTATCAAAGATTCTTCGTTTACGAGTTTGTTCTCTTTAATCTTTGCCAAAATATCATTTTCAATTTCCAGCTTATAAGGCGGATCCATAAAAACAATATCATAGCAAGTCGTCAAAGAGTCCAAAGCATGAGGTAAGGATTTTGTAACCAACTCCGCCTCATCTTCAAGTTTGGTAGCCTTTAAATTGCTTTTAATACACTTTATGGCTTCAACGGCATTTTCAACCAGTGTTGCATGTTTTGCCCCTCTGCTCAATGCTTCTATGGCAATCGCACCGCTTCCACTGAATAAATCAAGAAACATCGCATCTACAATAATAGGATTTATCATATTAAACAATGTTTCTTTGATTCTGTCTGTGGTAGGCCTCGTTTCGAGCCCCTTAGCCGTTATTAAATTAATTCGTCTTGCTTTTCCCGCAATTACACGCATTTAAATCTCAACCAATTATTGAATTTTCTGATAGAAGAATGATCTTTTCGAGTCATAGTTAAGAGTCTTGCATTGCATCATCTGCTCTGTACTTCCTACAAAAAGGATACCTTCTTTAACCAATGACTGATTAAACTTTTTAAATATATCATTCTTACATTCATCAGTGAAATATATCAAAACGTTTCTGCAAACAATCATATGACAATCCTTTGGATACGGATCTTTCAATAAGTCATGTTTCTTGAATTCAACGCATTTTTTGACTTCATCACTGATTTTATAACTGTTATCACCGATTTTTGTAAAATACTTATCAATGTATTTTTGTGGTAAACCGGCTACACTCTTTTTGTTATAAAGTCCTGCCTGTGCTTTTGAAAGAACAACATTATCAATATCCGTTGCTATAATCTTTATGTTGGACATTGGAATGTGATCCGCCAAAACCATAACCAAAGTATATGGTTCATCACCTGTTGAGCAGGCTGCGCTCCAAATTTTAAGTCTGTTACCGAATTTATTCATAAGTTCAGGTAACATTTCCTCCTCAAGAACTTTCCACTGAGGTGGATTTCTGTAAAACTCGGAAACATTGATTGTGAGGAAGTTAACAAATTCTTCAAAATATTCCTTGTCGGATGAAAGCTTTTTGGCATATTCATCGTATGAAGGAACCGAATGCTTCGCAATCAATGAATCGATTCTTCTTTTCATCTGTTTTTCTTTGTAAGCATCCAAATCAATTGTTGTTAACTTAAATACCTCTTTCTTAAACCCCGTCCAATCCATTATATATCTCCTCCTAGCTTAAAATATATGTTACTAATCCCCGTATTATACATATTATTCAGCTGCTTCTTCAGTAACTTCCTCTGCAGTTTCTTCTGCTGCAGGAGCTTCTTCTTCAACTGTTTCATCAACAGGTTCCAAAACCTTCATGCTTAAGCTGATTTTCTTTTCTTCTTCATTGAAGTCAACAACTTTAGCTTCGATTTCCTGTCCGATTTTAAGCGCATCCGAAGGCTTTTCAACATGTTTTCTTGAAATCTGTGAAACATGAAGTAAAGCATCAACACCTGCTTCAAGTTCTACAAAAGCACCAAAGTCTGTGATTCTTGCAACAACACCTTTTACAACTGTTCCCACAGCGTAATTGGATGCTGCGTTAACCCATGGATTTGATTCAGGGAATTTAAGACTTAAAGCAACTTTATTTCCTTTTATTTCTTTAACGAAAGCTTTTACAACATCGCCCGGTTTGAATACTTTTTTAGGATTTTCAATTCTTCCCCATGACATTTCTGAAATGTGAAGTAAACCATCAATTCCGCCGAGATCGATGAATGCGCCGAAGTCAGTAATGTTCTTAACTGTTCCTTCAACGGTCATGCCTTCGCTGATTCTTTCCAAAGCTTCTTTTTGTTTTTCGGCTTTTTCAGCAACAACAAGGCTCTTACGATCGCCTATGATTCTTCTCTTTCTTGGATTAAACTCTGTGATTACAAATTCGATTTCCTGACCTTCGTATTTTGAAAGATCTTTCTCAAATACGTCTGAAACAAGACTTGCAGGAATGAAAACTTTTGTTTCATCAACCACAACACTTAAACCACCCGGAAGTGCCTGAGTAACGGTAGCTTTTAAAACTTCTTTGTTTTCAAAAGCTTCTTCGAGTCTCTTGCTTCCAAGTTCTGCAGCAAGTCTCTTGTATGAAAGAAGCACCTGGCCTTCACCGTCATTAACTTTTAAGATTTTCGCCTGCATTGTGTCGCCTTCGGAAACCATTGTTGTAAGGTCTGCGCCCGGTGTGTTGGTATATTCGTTTCTTGTGATAATACCGTCTGACTTGTATCCGATATTTAAGACGATTTCGTCTTCTTTAACACTTATGACTGTGCCCTCAACAACATCTCCTGTACGTATTTTTTTGTCATATTCGTCTAACATTTGATCAAAACTCATTTCTGACATTGTTTTGAACCTCCTCAATAATATTATTTGGGGTAGACGCCCCCGCTGTAATACCTACGCAAGTGCTGTTGTTAAAGTTACACGAATCCAAATCATCAACTGTCTGAATGTAGCATGTTTCTCTACAGTTTTTACTGCATATTTCGTACAGTTTACGCGTATTTGAACTATCTTTGTTGCCGATAACTATCATAACATCGACTTCTTTTGATATCCGTTCCGCTTCTTCCTGCCTCTCATGTGTAGCATTACAAATTGTGTTTAAAACAAGTATATCATAACCTTTTTTCTCAATAATTTCAACAATATTTTTAAAATTATTGTGATTAAATGTGGTCTGAGAGACCATACAATATTTCTTGTTTTTATCAAGTTTTAACGCATCGGCTTCCGACGCATTTTTTATAACAAGGGGGGCCTTGCAAGACCATCCCGTTATACCCATTACTTCGGGGTGTTTTTCATCCCCCACGATAATAATCTCATAGCCTTCTTTACTGTGCTTTTCGACTATTTCGTGAATCTTTTTTACAAAAGGACATGTGGCGTCAACAAGTTTAAGATTATTCTTGCGAATAATGTCATAAATCTTTTTCGAAACGCCGTGAGATCTGATAATTACCGTCGCTTCCTTTAAGCCTTCCAGCTCCTTTGCATTGTTGATAACATCCACGCCTTTGTCCTTCAAATCCGACACAACCACATCATTGTGAATTATGGGTCCGAAGGTATATATTTTGTTTTTTTCGTTTAATGCTATTTCGTTATAAACCGTGTCCACCGCTCTTTTGACTCCAAAGCAAAATCCCGCGGTTTTTGCAAGAATAGTCTTCATTTTTTCTCCTTTTGGCTTAAAACAAGATTTTGAAACCTTGTATATGCCATAAAAGTTTCAAAATCAAGCAATTGCCTTCTTGTAAAGATTTATAATGCTGTTTTTGACTTCATCTATTGTCATACTTGTTGAATCAAGTAAAATCGCATCATCAGCTTGTTTAAGAGGTGATTCTTTTCTTGTTGTGTCGCGCTCGTCACGCATTGCGATTTCGGCTTTGGTTTGTTCAAAATCAACCGTTACGCCTTTTTCCGCCATTTCATTTACTCTTCTTTTTGCACGTTCTTCAACGCTTGCCGTCAAGAAAACTTTTAATGTGGCATTTGGAAGAACCACCGTGCCTATGTCGCGTCCGTCCATTACCACATCGGTATTTGCTGCAAGTTCTTGCTGCATCTTAACCAGACGACTTCTGACTCTGCCATAAACCGATACCGCCGATGCACCGTTACCCACTTCTTCGTTTCTGATGGTTGATGTAACGTCTTCGTCTCCAAGAAAAATCTTCTGGCTTCCGTTGGTGTATTTAATGCTTACTTTTGCGTTTTCACACTCTTTAACCACATTCTCCTCATCCTTAACGTCAATGCCGGATCTTATACAAGATAATGCGATTGCTCTGTACATTGCTCCGGTATCCACATAAACAAAGCCAAGTTCTTTGGCTACCATTTTTGCTATGGTGCTTTTTCCCGCACCCGCAGGTCCGTCAATTGCTATATTTGCCATAATAATTCCTCTCTTATGCTTGTTATGATATTTTTAAAATCAAACACTGAGTCCGGCAAGTCGTCCCGTTGACCAGGCGATTTGAAGGTTGTATCCCCCGGTAAATGCATCAACATCAATCATTTCACCGCAAAAAAACAGGTTTTCAACCTTTTTTGACTCCATTGTTGCAGGATTTATTTCATTTACGCTAATTCCGCCACATGTAATAATGGCTTCGTTAAAGCCTCTGAGTCCCGAAAAAGTCATTTCAAAATTTTTCAAAAGCGAAGTCAAAGAATTTCTTTCTTTTTTGGATACTTCGTTTACTTTCTTATCCGGATCTATTCCGGATAGCTTTATAATGACGGGAATAAGCTTCTTCGGAAGAAGTTTTTCCAATGAATTTTTAAAAGACTTATTCTTAAATTCGTCAAAATCTCTTAAGATTCTCTTATCAAGCTCTTCCGTGGAAAGTGCCGGTTTTAAATCAATATAAATCTTTAAATCTTCCTTAGATTTCAAACGATTTACCACGCTTGATGCGGAAATCACAAGAGGTCCGCTGATACCGAAATGCGTAAACAACATTTCTCCGAAATCCTTATAAACGCTTTTATTCTTTGATTTGATTTCCAAGCTTACATTTCTCAATGAAAGTCCCTGTAAGTCTTTTACAAATTCCTCTTTAATGTTAAAGGGCACCAAGCCCGGCAACAAATCCACCGTTTTAAGGCCCAGTTTTTCGGCTTGGTCAATTCCCCATCCGTCGGAACCCGTGGATTGATAGGATACACCTCCCGTTGCGACAATTATTTTATCGAAGAAGAGTTTCTCCTTGTTATCAAGTATTATATAATCAATCTTTTTTTCGTATTTGTCATTATTGCTTTCTTTGCAAACAATATCCGCAACTCGGCTGTTTAAGCGTACTTCCGCTCCGGTCTTTTTTAAGGCCTTTGCAAGAGTTGATATAACATCCGATGATTTATCCGATGCCGGAAATACGCGATTTCCTCTTTCTACTTTGATTTCCAAACCGTAACTTTTAAAAAAGTCACACACATTGTCGGAATTAAAGGAATAAAGGGCGCTGTACATGAACTTTTTATTTTTCAAAATATTATTAAAAATGTTTTCTTCATCCGAGGCATTTGTAAGATTACATCTTCCCTTGCCTGTGATATAGAGCTTTTTGCCGAGTTTTTCGTTCTTTTCCAAAAGCGTAACTTTATTTCCGGCCTCAGCCGCCGTGACAGCTGCCATCATACCCGCGGCACCGCCACCGATAACGCAGACATTACTCATTTATATCACCTTCCGGTTTTCTTTCCATTATTTTGGAAATATCATCAACAATGTCTGACGCCAATCCGTTTTCTATATCTTCTTCAATAAGCTCGGTCATGCTGAATTTTATTCTTACATCTTCATCAACGTAATTGATTTCATCGCCGCCGTAGACCTGATAATCGGCCCATACCTTATCGAGTTCTGTAAGTGTATCTATTACTTCTTCTTTTTTTATAATGCAAAGAGCAACAATCAAGGCGTTAATAAGGGATAATGGCGCAACCAAAGAATCCACAACGGTAATCATATCCGTTCTTGCAAATAGATTACAGGACGAATACAAAACCATAGGTGAATGCTTCGAGTCGGTAATGCAAACAACTTTTGCGTTTTTGTTGTTTGCGTATTCCATAAGTTTAAGAGTTCTCATGGAATAGCGCGGAAAACTGATTCCTATAACCACGTCATTTTCCGTAAGGCGAAGCATCTGTTCAAAGGTTTCGCTGGAGTTGTTTGTTGTTATCTCAACAACATTTTTAAACATCATTCGCAAATTGAATGCAAAAAATGAGGCCAAAGGCGCACATGCGCGAACTCCCACCACATATATGGTTTCCGCAGCCAAAATGCTGTCAATTGCCTGACTGAAAGATAGATAATCAAGCAAATCAAGACTAAGTCGGATCTTTTCCATATCCGACTTCATGACTGTTTTAATAATTTCACTTTTTGTTGTTTTACCTGTTGGGACCTCGATTTTTTCGATTGAATCGAGTTTTTCACGAACCAAAGACTCCAAGGCTCTTTGAAATTGCGGATATCCATCATATCCAAGCATTGTTGCAAAGCGTACCACCGTGGATTCGCTGACCCCTACGGTTTTTCCGAGCTTTGCGGCAGTCAAAAACACAGCCTTATCATAGTTTAAGGCTATATATTTGGACAATTTCTTTTGTCCTTTACTCATACACGAGATTTTTTCATCGATTTTATCTAACAGACTTTTATTATCTGACATTTAACAACCCTTTTATTCTTCAACCACTTCGTCTCCGGCAACTAACATAATAAGCCCATTTACCGGAATGGCACTTTGGACCTCATATGATTTACCGTTAACCGTGATCATTAATTTTTCGTATCCCGACACTCCCGGAAGAGTTTTTATATCCTCCAAGGTTCTGGCACTTTTAGACATTTTTAACATAATTCACACCATCTAAAATAATAACATTCTTAAGGTAAATTATATTAAAAATAAAAAGAATTTGCAATCATAAATCAAATTTAATCTGACCCTCGATTTCATCAACAGCCTCGCGTTTGAAATCCTCGATTTTTTCGGAATTGACGATAGGAAGCTCTTCCACCGAGGAAAGTCCGAATCTTCTTAGGAACTCTTCCGTGGTACCGAAAGTTAAAGGTCTGCCCGGCGCATTCAAGCGTCCTCTTTCCTCTACCAATCCCACTTCAACCAATCTGTTGATTGCATGGTCGCAATTTACGCCTCTGATTTTGCTGATTTCGCCCTTTGTAATAGGCTGCTTGTATGCAACTATTGAAAGTGTTTCCAATTGAACATCCGTAAGAACGTAATCACGTGGTTGTGCGGCAACTTTTGCTATATAGTCGTACATTTCCGCCTTTGTACACATTTGATAAGAATCGTTTAATTCAACGATTGTAATGCCTCTGTCTTCCGCAAGATATTTGTCCATCATATTTTTGATGATTTTTCTTGTGGTATCTTCGTCATGATTGATTGCATCCGCGATTTTTTTAAGTTCTACGGATTCTCCCATGGTAAATAAAATGGCTTCAATCGCTGACTCCAATTTTTTTATCATTCTTTCATCTATCTCCATTTTTTAATCCTTAATATCAATTTAAAAGATAACTATGCCGCGCAAATCTTTATATCATCGAATATCTTTTCCTGAACAATGAGAATTTTACCCATTTTCATCAGTTCCAAAATCGCCAAGAACGTAACGATTATCTGCATCTTAGAGCATTGTTCCATAAGAAGTGCTCTGAAAGAAAATTCTTTGTGATTGCCCGCATATTCCATAACGAAATCAAGTTTTTCTTCAAGACTTACTTCGTCTTTTTCAATCTTTCCGAAATCTTTTCTGACTTCATCATATTTGTTGACACTGCGCTTCATAATGTCTTTAAAAATACTGTTAAGTTTGTTTAAAGTAATGTCACCCAAATATTGATCCATATCAATCGGTGCATAGCAATCTTTAAGCTCTTCGGGAAGAGATGAAGCTTTAAACAAGACCCTTGCGGCATCGATTTGTTTATCTTTAAGTTCCAGTGACATATATTTGTAAAGCTTGTATTCCAACAATCTTTCCACAAGTTCCGCACGCGGATCTTCCTCTTCGCCGTCTTCGTTGACTTCTTTTGGCAAAAGCATCTTGGATTTGATGTCAAGGAGCGTTGCAGCCATAACCAAAAAATCGCTGACAACGTTTAAATCCTTTGTCTGCATGGCATTAACATATTCCATATACTGTGCGGTTATTTCAACAATCGGAATATCATATATATTAACTTTGTTTTTTTCGATTAAGTTTAAAAGCAAATCAAGAGGTCCCTCAAATGCTTCAAGTCTTACTGAAATTCCCATGACAACTCCCTTTTTGACGATATCTTGTGTTTAAAATAAATTATACACACAAAATATTGATTTTTCAAGAACAATAACTTTATGTAACCAATAAGGCCGATTTGAGCGTTTTTTTAATTTTTTACAAACAGGCGGATGATTATTGTTTGTAAAAAATGTTATAATCTTTATATAAAAATTTTTTGGAGAAAACTATGACTTATATTATTTTAATCGCTGCGGCCGTAATAGCAGTATTGGCCTTGAGAAATATATATGAACTGTACAATTTCAATATTACCGACTATGATATTTCCACAGATAAAATCAAGCAAAATCATAAATACGTATTTTTAACCGATCTTCACGAAAGAAGCTACGGAATTGATAATGAACTGTTATATCAAGCTGTTGTTAAACAAAAACCCGATGCTGTTTTAATCGGCGGAGATATGTATATTTCTCTTTCAAAAGGTGAAATTCCAAACAAAAAAACTTTAAACAAAATCAGTCGCACCACGGATTTTATTATCCGTTTGGCAAAAGAATTCAAGGTTTACTACGCATACGGTAATCATGAAGTAAAAAGCTTCGAAAATTCATATTTTTTAAATGCCATGAATATGCTTATAGATGCCGGTGTTGTTTTTCTTGACGATGAAAGCACATCTTTGGACGACAACATTTGTTTAAGCGGTCTTTCCATTGACAGAAGTCTTTATCTTAAATTTAAAAATGCGGTTATGCCCGATAATTATATTTCATCCAAATTATCCGCAAGAGATGATGAAAAATATAATATCTTGCTTGCGCATTCCCCTTTGTTTTTCAAAAACTATGCAGAATACGGCTCCGACCTTTGCTTGTGCGGACACTATCATGGAGAGTTTTTGATTTCACCTCAATTTATACCTTTTCCAAAATACTATGCAGGTCTTTTTAAAGAAAAATCCACTGACATGATTGTCAGTCGCGGAATCGGTTCCCATACCGTAAACATCAGAATATTAAACAAGCCTGAGGTTGTTATCATAAACCTCAGGCCCGAATAGTTTTTAATTAAATTATTGAATTGTGTAGCTTTCAGTCTCGCTGAGAAGATATTTATCGTCTCCAACCTGTCCTACTTTAATCTGTGTTCCGGCTTCCAATCCTTCTTCTGTCTTAAAGAATATTGTATTCGGATTTACAAAATATGTTCCTTGGTAATCATCACCGATAAACACAAGACTGTAATTTGTAAAGTTCTCGCCTTCAACAACGGTGTAGTTTGATGGATTTGCAATCATATCTTCATACTTGCTGTTGTAATCCTTTGTAGGATCTTTAGCTTTAAGTCTATCGATAAATGCATTCACATCATCGCTTGTTGCGGTTCTTGTTCCCGTGATGGATATAGGTCTTATACCAAAATGCATGTTAGTTGTTTCGTATGGTAATGTACCGCCGAATGCGTTTTGATCACCATAAAGAATATCATAAGCAAGGTTCTTAAGGCCGCTTAAATACTCATCTTCGGAAACATTTCCGTTATAAGTCTGATGATAGTTGTTTATAACACCGGCATTTACACCGATTGATTTCATAACGTTTGAAAGAAGCTGCCATGCTTCAACATTAACATTATCTTCCATCTGAAGACCAAAATTGTTCCAAACAACATAAGGTGTATATAAAGCATCACCGTAAGTCAAATCGTCATCTTCAAGATTAAGGCTAGGAAGGTGATCTCCGTAAAGAACAAGTATTGTATCCTCGCCTTTTTCGTTAATTGCATCAATTAACTGTGAAATAAATTCATCCATCTCGTGAATCTGATTTACATAATATTCCATTGAGTAGCCTTCAACACCTTCAGGCTGTTTTGTAACTCTTACTGCAGGATTTTCAAGTACTTCCTCGCTTGGATAGCTACCATGTCCCTGTACGGATACTGTAAATACAAAATCCTGATTTTCCGTGGAATTAATGCAATCCATGATTGAATCGGTCAAAATGTAGTCTTTTGCCCAGTTTTTGTATGTCCACTGTGTAATATTCATGTATTCCATTGATGTAAATGTATCAAAACCAAGGTTTGGATAAACCGTATGTCTTTGATAGAATGTTGCATCGTTGTTATGTAATGCATGAGTTGAATAATTGTAATTCTTTAAATCATATGCGTAACTTTCGCATACTTTTTTAAGCATAATTGTTTTGTAAGGAATTTCACCCGGTCCGAAATCATCAAGATTAAGACCTGTAAGCATCTCAAATTCGGTATTTGATGTACCCGCACCGATTGAAGGCACGCGAACATAACCCGAAGCGAAATTATCGCAAAGAGATGTAAATGTAGGAATCGGATTCTCCGAAAATTCATATCCGGTCAAATCATTAACGTTAAAGAATGACTCTAACTGAATAACAATAATATTAGGTGTCGCATCGGCCGTATAGTCTGTTTCGGTTTTTGCGGAAGCGGCCTCTACGATTTCTCCGATTTTCTCTTCATAGTTATCCGGTTTTGATACACCGGTAGAGAAAATACTCGTTCCCAAGCAATAAGGGAAGCCGTAGTCTTCGTAAGCAGAAGGAAGGTTGGCAAAAACCGTTGCCATAGCTCCCGTGCTTGTTGCTATCTTAAGTCCCAATACGGCAGCCAAAATAATACTGCCCATTGCGATTGCTGATTTAACATAGTTAAGTTTTTTCTTAAGTTTCGGTCCTTTAAGCCAAATCAAACCGATGATTGCAACGATAATTACAACAGTAAGAATTGTCATAAAGATCTTTGTTCCGCTGTAGTATTTGTCAGCTATTTGAACTCCTGCCTTAACCATAAGGAAATCGGTAGCATTGAAAGGTGTTACTCTGTTGGCAAGAATTGTATGGTTAACAAATCCGAGTGCAATCCAGAATACCGACCAACTGAAAATACTGAAAAATCTTTTCTTCGAGAACATACCGGTTGAAAGTGTAACAAGGATAATAAGCATGTTACAAAGGTATGAAATCGGATGTGAAAAGAGATAAACAGCAGGTTCTATAATCGAATTTCTCGAAAGTGCCTCAACAATAAAGTTCAAGATAAATGCAACAACAATTATTGTCATTATTGCTCTGAAATATCCGCCTTCACTGAAAAACGCATCAAACTTTTTGTAACCCGCGCTTACTTTATCTCTGATTTTGATAAATGCATTGTCGATTTTTTCGTTGTAAAATCTTTTATGAAGTTTATCAAAAGCGCTTTTTAACAAGTTTTTAATCTTTTTCATTAACACTTACCCTCTCATATAAACAGCAAAGCTGCTTAATATTTTTCTTTAAACATGTTAATACATAATGCCACAACATATTGTATACCATTGTTTTTAAGAATACAATGTAAAATTGCACAAATTTTATACAACAAAAAAGTCACCTTTTTGGTGACTTTTTCGGAAAACTACATTTATTTGTTATTTATCTAAGTTTGCAAGTGCTTTAAGGTACTCATATCTACCCTTAGCATCTGCTTCTGACTTAGCAAATAATTCTTTAGCTCTTTCAGGGAACTGGCGAACCAAAGCTGTGTAACGAACTTCGTTGTTAAGGAAATCCTGGTAAGCTGTTGTAGGCTCTTTTGAATCCAATACGAATGGATTCTTTCCTTCTTCTTTAAGACGTGGGTCGTATCTTAAGAGGTTCCAGTAACCGCTTGTTACAGCGCTCTTTTCTTCAAGCTGTGATACACTCATGCCGCCTTTGATACCATGGTTGATACATGGAGCGTAAGCAATAATGATTGATGGTCCATTATAGCTTTCTGCTTCAACGAAGGCTTTAATACACTGATTCATATCAGCACCCATTGAAATCTGTGCTACATATACGTAGCCATAGCTCATTGCAATCTGAGCAAGGTCTTTCTTCTTGATTTCTTTACCGCCTGCGGCAAACTGAGCTGTTGCGCCTGCAGGAGTAGCTTTTGAAGACTGACCGCCTGTATTTGAATATACTTCCGTATCGAATACAAGGATGTTAACATCCTGACCGCTTGCGATAACGTGATCGAGACCACCGAAACCGATATCGTATGCCCAACCGTCACCACCGAGGATCCACTGTGATTTCTTTGAAAGATATTCTTTCTGTTTAAGAATGTCTTTTCTTTCTTCACAGTCGCAATCCATAGCTTCAAGTACGGATACCAATTTATCTGTAGCGCTGCCGTTTGTTGCACCGCATTCGTATGTATCGAAGTATTCTTTGATAGCTTCTTTAACTTCTGCTTTTTGTGTTCTTTCGTTAATAGCTTCAAGTTTTGCTCTTAATGATTTTCTGATAGCATTCTGAGCAAGTTTCATACCAAGACCGAATTCAGCAGCATCTTCGAATAATGAATTTGACCAAGCCGGTCCTTTACCTGCTTTGTTTACGGCATATGGTGTTGAAGGTGATGAGTTACCCCAGATTGAAGAACAACCTGTTGCGTTTGCTACATACATTCTGTCACCGAACAACTGAGTCATTAACTTAGCGTATGGTGTTTCACCACAGCCACCGCAAGCACCCGAGAACTCGAGAAGCGGCTGTTTGAACTGGCTTCCTTTAACCGATGTTTCTTTGAATTTTTCAAGAACTTCAGGCTTATCCGGAAGAGTTACACCATAATCGAATGATGCCTGCTCATCTAACTGTGTATCAAGCGGAGCCATCTTTAATGTGTCGGCTTTCTTGTTGCCAGGACAAATTGTTGAACATGATCCGCAACCTGTACAGTCCATAACAGAAACAGTCATTGCAAAATATTTACCGTCAAGGCCTGTTGCGGCTTTTGACTTCATGCCTGCAGGAGCATTCTTTAATTCTTCGTCTGTCATAATAACCGGACGAATTGCAGCATGTGGGCAAACATAAGCACACTGGTTACACTGGATACAATTGTCGGCATTCCATACAGGAACATCTATAGCGATACCTCTCTTTTCAAATGCAGCTGCACCTGAAGGAGTTGAACCGTCTTCGTATTTTTTGAATACAGATACAGGAATCTTGTTACCTTCCTGAGCACTGACAGGAATCTGTACGTTTTTAACGAAGTCAACAACGTCTGCTCTGTCACCTGTAATTGTTCTTGAAAGGTCTTCATCCTTAGCATCTTTCCAGCTTGCAGGAACATCTACTTCAACAACGTCTTGTGCTCCGCGTTCGATTGCCGCATAGTTCATGTTAACGATAGCATCGCCTTTTTTGCCGTATGCTTTGTATGCAGCTTCCTTCATAAGCTCGATGGCTTTATCTTCAGGAATGATTTTTGAAAGTTTGAAGAATGCAGACTGAAGTACAGTGTTGATTCTTCCGCCAAGGCCGATTTCCTTACCGATCTTGATACCGTCGATAGTAAAGAGTTTGATGCCGTGTTCGGCAATATATCTCTTTGCCTGACCCGGAAGGTTCTCTTCCAAACCTGCAAGATCCCACTGGCAGTTAAGAAGGAATGTTCCGCCGTCTTTAATATCCTGTACCATGTTGTATTTTCTAACATATGAAGGATTGTGGCATGCAACGAAATCTGCCTTATTTATTAAGTATGTTGATTTAATCTTGTCTTTACCAAAACGAAGGTGAGAAATTGTAACACCGCCGGATTTCTTTGAATCATAGTCAAAGTAAGCCTGAGCGTACATATCTGTATTATCACCGATAATTTTGATTGAGTTTTTGTTGGCACCTACAGTACCGTCGGCACCGAGACCCCAGAATTTACAACTTACGATCGAATCAGGTGATGTAACAGGATTTTCCGATGCATCAAGTGAAAGATTTGTAACATCATCTGTGATACCGATTGTAAACTCAGGTTTTGTTGTGTTTTTGAATGTTGCAATAATCTGAGCTGAAGTTGTATCTTTTGAACCAAGTCCGTAACGTCCTCTGAATACAGGAACATTTTCGAATTTAGAACCTTTGAGAGCTGCAACAACATCCAAATATAAAGGCTCACCGAGAGCACCCGGCTCTTTTGTTCTGTCAAGAACAGAAATCTGTTTAACGCTGTCAGGAAGAGCAGCTATTAAGTGTTTTGCCGAGAACGGTCTGTAAAGACGAACTTTAACAACGCCGTATTTGCCGCCCGCTTTATTAAGATAATCGATTGTTTCATCGATTGTTTCACAAACAGAACCCATGGCAATGATAACGTGTTCCGCATCATTTGCACCATAGTAGTTGAAAAGGCCGTAATTTGTACCGATTTTGGCATTGATCTGGCCCATGATTTTTTCAACAAGCTCAGGAAGCTCGTCATAATAGCTGTTTGATGCTTCTCTAACCTGGAAGAATATATCCGGATTCTGTGCAGAACCCATCTGGCAAGGTCTTTCAGGGTTTAATGAGTGATTTTTGAATTCATCAACAGCTTTTAAATCCATAAGATCTTTAAGATCTTCGTAATCCCAAACTTCAATTTTTTGAATTTCATGAGAAGTTCTAAAACCGTCAAAGAAGTTGATAAAAGGAACTTTTCCTTTAACTGCTGCACAATGAGCTATAGGAGTTAAGTCCATTACTTCCTGTACACTTGATGAGCAAAGCATTGCAACGCCGGTTTGTCTACAGGCATATATATCGGAATGATCACCGAAAATCGATAATGCATGTGTAGCGATTGCCCTGGCACTAACATTAAATACGCCCGGTAAATGCTCACCGGCAACTTTGTAAAGGTTAGGAATCATAAGAAGCAAACCTTGTGATGCAGTAAATGTAGTTGTTAAAGCACCTGCTGCAAGTGAACCGTGAACAGCACCTGCCGCACCGGCTTCCGACTGCATTTCAGTAACCTGAACTTCCTCTCCGAAAATATTTTTCTTACCTTCAGTTGCCCACTTATCTGACAACTCAGCCATAACGGATGATGGCGTAATTGGGTAAATTGCAGCTACATCAGAGTATGCATAAGATACATGTGCTGCGGCTGTGTTTCCATCCATTGTCTTCATTTTTCTTGACATAGATTTAAAACCTCCTGATAAATAAATGTAATTTTCAATAGTTTTTGTTATTAAATCTTGTAAACCACAATGTTTTAGACATTGCCTACCCATGAAATTGGTATGTACTGAATTTAATACATAGTGGCATTATATCAAATTAGATTCTAAATGACAACAAAAAAGTACAAAAATAAATACAAAATTATTTGGTACCGAAAATTCTGTCGCCGCAGTCTCCAAGACCCGGGCAAATATAGCAATCTTCGTTAAGCTCTCTGTCCACATTACCGATATAAAGCTGAATATCGGGATGTTCGGACATAAGTCTTTCGATTCCTTCCGGTGCGGCAATAATTGCCATAAATTTAATCTTCTTTCCACCCTGTTTTTTAATAAAATCAACAGCGGCGCAAGCTGAACCGCCGGTTGCCAACATGGGATCGAGAACAATAATTGTTCTGAGTGAAATCGGATCAGGCAACTTGCAATAGTAATCATGCGGTTCATGTGTTACGGGATCTCTGTAAAGACCCACATGCCCTACTTTAGCTGTAGGTGTAAGGTTCAAAATACCGTTAACCATGCCGAGGCCGGCACGAAGAATCGGGATAATTGCAAGTTTTTTACCTGCAATAACCGGAGATTTGCATGTTTCTATAGGTGTTGTAACTTCTATATCTTCAAGAGGAAGATCTCTTAAAGCTTCGTATCCCATAAGCGTTGCAATCTCTTCAATAAGTTTTCTGAATTCATTTGTTCCCGTTTCGGTACTTCTAAGCATTGTTATTTTATGCTTAATAAGCGGATGATCCAATTCTGTAACATTTTCGTATTTACCGTACATAATAAGTCTTCCTTTCTATTACGCTTTTAAAAGCCAGTCAATCTAATTCTATTCTTGTGTTGTTTCGTCGCCGTCATTAAACTCGTAGTCTTTACCCGGCAAAATCGCGTTAAGTACAATACCCACGATTGCACCTATAGCAAGACCCGTAAACGAAATGGTTACGCTTCCTATAGTAAATGAAATCGCACCGGCTGTTGAATAAGACACACCGATTGAAAGCACTAATATAAGTGCTGCGATTATAACATTTCTGGATTTCTGGAAGTTTACTTTATTTTCAACAATATTTCTAACACCCACAGCGGAAATCATTCCGTAAAGAACGATTGAAATACCTCCGCATGTAGCTGTAGGAATAGATGCTATTAATGCTTCGAATTTAGGAGAGAAAGCAAATACCGCCGCTATTACCGCTGCGATTCTGATAACTCTCGGATCGAATACTCTCGAAAGCGTCAAAACGCCTGTGTTTTCACCGTATGTTGTATTTGCAGGTGCACCGAAAAACGATGCAACAATTGTTGCAAGACCGTCACCAAGCAATGTTCTGTGAAGTCCCGGTTCTTTAATATAGTTAATGCCCGTTGTTGATGCAATGGCAGAAATACCACCGATATGTTCAACAATGGTTGCGATTGCAATAGGCATAATAGTAATAACCGATGTAAGTAAAAGTCCTGTATCAACTTCAGATGAGAAAATCGAAAATACCGTATTATGATAACCGAAAGGCAAGCCTATCCAGTCAGCTTCAACTATTTTTGAAAAGTCTACATCTCCGAAAAATACAGCAACAATATAACTTGCAATAACACCAAGGATAATCGGAATAATCTTAATCATTCCTTTACCGAAGATATTGCATATAACAACAACCGCTATGGCTACCAAAGCAACAACCCAATTTATCGAGCAGTTGTCAACGGCTGATTTTGAAAGCGAAAGACCAATGGCAATGATAATCGGACCCGTAACAATCGGTGGGAAAAATTTCATTATTTTCTTCGCACCCAAAGCTTTTATAAGTGCCGATACAACCAAGTATAATGCACCCGCGCAGGCCACACCGAAGCATGCATAAGGTAAAAGTGCCGTATTATCAAGGGGTGCTCCCTCAGCCGTGGTTAAAGGCGCTATAGCCGCATATCCACCGAGAAATGCAAAGGAAGATCCCAAAAATGCAGGAACCTTTCTCTTTGTTACAAAGTGAAAAATCAATGTTCCCACACCTGCAAACAAAAGCGTGGAAGAAACACTGAGTCCCGTTAAAACAGGAACCAATACCGTTGCTCCAAACATAGCAAAAAGATGCTGAAGGCCCAAAACCAGCATTCTGCCCTTACCTAAGGTTCTGGCATCATATATGCCGTCCGCCTGTTTTTTGTATTCCATATAATCCTCCCTATTATTATAAAATCACAAAAGCTATAATTTAACGAAATCTGTTTGTTTCGTATCTTTCCATAGTATTTAAACAGTTAAGAATACTTCTGTATCTTTTTTCAATATCACCTTCATCAACCACAATATCCAGTGATGCTGCTATATCATTAATTAATTTGTCGTCGAGAATGTCCTTCATTTCTTTAAAAACATCTCTTTTCTCGGCAAGGGTTTTGCAATCCAAAAACTCTTCCAGTTTAACAAGTCTTTCGTCTTTGGCTTCTCCGCCCTGAAGCTTTTCAAGTTCTTCACGGATGGCTTTAATAAATTCTTCGCTTGTTAAAGTTATAGGATTTGCCATAGATGTAATAAGACTTAAATCCTTTGTCATCTTTCCGGATTCGATTGTTGCAATGCTTGCTTTTTCAAGATTATCCGCAAAGCGCATTAACTCGCTGTTTCCGTCCATTTCGCCGCGCTTTCTTAAGGCTCCCGACCAAGCAAAAATCGTTGCAACCGGGTTTGTCGAAGTCTTTTCGCCCTTAAGATGATTGTAATAATGACGCTGAACCGTTCCGTGAGCCGCTTCGAACTCGTATTTTCCGTCAGGAGATACAAGTACCGATGTCATCATGGCAAGAGAACCAAATGCAGTGGCAATCATATCACTCATTACATC
>JAEEGL017181475.1_pt1 | contig 27449 bp, 22 predicted proteins | sample 9134231 | NCBI WGS metagenome assembly JAEEGL01 (sample SAMN16246548, study PRJNA631951) | gut metagenome | biome: gut microbiome; feature: rumen; material: fiber-attached | host: Bos | place: Iran: Karaj | collected 2018-10
AGGACTGCATGATCATGTAGTTAAACTCCAAAAAGCTTAAGCCCTTTTCCATACGCTGCTTGTAGCATTCTGCGGTAAGCATGCGGTTAACGGAGAAATGTGCTCCGATATCCCTGATAAACTCAATGTAGTTAAGATCTCTCAGCCAGTCGGCATTGTTAACCATCATGGCCTTGCCTTCACCGAACTCGATGAACTTGGACATCTGCTTTTTGAAGCATTCGCAGTTGTGGTCGATGGTTTCCTTGGTCATCATGGAACGCATATCGGTACGTCCCGAAGGATCTCCGATCATTGCGGTACCGCCGCCGATAAGAGCGATGGGGCGGTTTCCCGCCATCTGAAGTCTCTTCATGAGGCAAAGAGCCATAAAGTGTCCCACATGAAGGCTGTCCGCCGTGGGATCAAAGCCGATGTAGAATACAGCCTTTCCGTTGTTGATGAGGTTCTTGATCTCTTCCTCGTCGGTAAGCTGTGCAAGCAAACCTCTTTCTTTCAGTTCGTCAAATACTGTCATAACAAATCCTTTCTGCCCTATGGGCGTAACAATCAACATACAGATACAATACCTCGCAAAAACCGTCTGCTTCACAGACGACGTTGCTACGCAACTTCTGTTTTTGCTCCTGTACGCTCGGGTGAAAACAAATGCCTGCTTCGCAGTCGCTTGTTTTCCTTCCTCGCTACAAATCAAAAAACCGTCCTTCAAAACATTGAAGGACGGCTTTTAAACCGCGTTACCACCTTACATTCACGATACGCTCACGCGCACCGTCTCACCGGGTACTGACATACCTTAGCACTTAACGCGCGCCTCACGTTGCAGCCTACTCATTACTTTTCGGTGCACGGCTCAAAGATGTATTCCTTCGAATCGACTTGCCCGAGCCTCTCATCAGCCGGCATCTTTCTGTGGGATCCAAAACGAAGTACTTATTCTCGTCACAGCCTTTAATATGTTACAGAGATACTATCAAAGGTTCCCGCAAAAGTCAAGGACCAAAGATCAATTCTTAAAACTGTGGATTGGTGCCGGTATACGACCGGTACGATTTACAAAATCATCGCAGGAGAAAGAATTCACCGGCATTATGGGTGCATATCCCAAAAGTCCGCCGAACTCTACGGTCTCTCCCACTTTCTTGCCGTATACAGGAATAAGCCTTACGGCAGTAGTCTTCTGATTTACCATTCCGATGGCCATTTCATCGGCTATGATACCGGAGATCGTGGTAGCTTTGGTATCGCCGGGGATAGCGATCATGTCAAGACCCACGGAACAAACACAGGTCATTGCTTCAAGCTTTTCAAGGGTAAGGGCACCGGCATTAACGGCATCTATCATACCCTGGTCTTCACTTACGGGGATAAAGGCACCGCTCAGTCCGCCGACATAGGAGGAAGCCATGACACCGCCCTTTTTAACCTGATCGTTCAAAAGAGCAAGGGCCGCCGTGGTACCGGGAGCGCCGGCATGCTCAAGACCTATCTCGCAAAGGATATCCGCAACGGAATCTCCTATGGCAGGTGTGGGAGCCAAAGAAAGATCCACTATACCGAAGGGAACATTAAGGACCTTGGAAGCTTCCCTTGCCACCAGCTGACCTACACGGGTAACTTTAAAAGCAGTCTTTTTAATGGTCTCGCAAAGTACTTCAAAGTTTTCTCCGCGAACCTTTTCAAGGGCGGTCTTTACTACTCCGGGGCCGCTGACGCCAACATTGATGATGGAATCCGCTTCGGTAACACCGTGAAAAGCACCGGCCATAAAGGGGTTATCATCGGGAGCATTGCAGAACACCACAAGCTTCGCACATCCAAGGGAATCGGACTCCCTGGTAAGATATGCGGTCTCTTTTATGATCTCGCCCATAAGCCTAACCGCATCCATATTTATTCCTGTCTTTGTAGATCCGAGATTTACGGAAGAACATACAAGTTCTGTCTCGGAAAGGGCCTTGGGAATGGAACGGATGAGCATTTCTTCGGCAGGGGTCATGCCTTTGGAAACAAGAGCACTGTAACCTCCGAGGAAGTTGACACCCACTGTCTTTGCAGCCTTGTCCAGAGTCTTTGCTATCTTGACAAAATCATTGCTTGTCTTGCAGGCGGGGGCTCCTATCAGTGCGATAGGCGTAACGGATATACGCTTGTTTACGATAGGAATGCCGAATTCCCTGGATATGGATTCTCCTGCGGAAACAAGATTTTTAGCTTTGTCCGTGATCTTTTTGTAAATCTTGTCGCACAGACTGTCGATGTCGGAATCGATGCAGTCAAGAAGGCTGATGCCCAAAGTAATGGTGCGCACATCAAGATTTTCTTTTTCGATCATTTCATTGGTCTCGCGGACCTCAAACATATTAATCATACGAATATTCCTTCGAAACTAGATTCTGTGCATGGAATTGAAGATATCTTCCTGCTGGCACTTGATGATAACGCCGATCTTGTTGCCAAGCTCCTCAAGGCCTTCGGAGGCCTCGGCAAACTTAACGGTGGCATTGTTCATATCAGCGATCATCATCATGTTGAAATATCCGTCAACTATTGTCTGTGAAATATCGAGGATATTTATGTTCCTGTCCGCAAGAAAAGTGCAGACACCGGCAATGATGCCAACAGTATCCTTTCCCACTACGGTAATGATTGTTTTGTTCATGTTCTTCTCCTTTGTCTCATCTCTTATATCACAACAGGGGCAATGGGGCAATCCCTTTTGGCGACCCTGATGGGAAAATCGCTTCCCTTGTAGGGAGTATCGGAGGCTTCTATCTCAAGCCTCACAGCCTCGTAAGCAAGTTCCGGCATATTGTTTTCGGCACTTAAGTGTCCGAGAATTATCTCTTTGATACCGTCATGGAGCACGGCGGAAATAAGGCGGCCTCCGGATTCGTTGGAAAGATGTCCCCGGTCCGAAAGGATGCGCTGCTTAAGGTAATATGGGTACGGCCCCACCTGAAGCATACGCACATCGTGATTGGCCTCCGCCATGAGCACATCCGAACCCTTGAGGCAGTCCACGGTATAGTCATCAAAACACCCAAGGTCGGTAATGACGGATACTTTTTTCTTTTCGTACATGATGCGATATGCCACGGGTTCAAGGGCATCATGGGAGATCTTTATTGGATTTACGAACATGTCTCCCACGGAAAACCGGTCATCCGCGGATATCACGTTAAAAAGACTCCTGTCTAAGTTTCCAAGGGACGTACAGGATAAGATCCCGTCAATAGTACCTTTTGTGGCATAAACAGGTATTTGATACTTTCGCAAAAGAACACCCAGACCCTTTATGTGGTCTGAATGTTCATGTGTGATCAGCAATGCGTTTATATCATAAGGGCTTAATTCCAGGCCCTTTAACCCCTCTTCGATCCTTTTGCCGCTGATGCCCGCATCGATGAGTATATGGGTGGTGTCGGAACCCACATAGATCGAATTGCCGGAGGATCCGCTGGCAATACTGCACATTCTCATTAAGTATTTAATCCTTCCAGTATATTTCCATGGTGTCTCCGTTGGAAACAGAATCCATGTATTGAGCGGGCTTACCGTTATGAAGGGTCACAACTCCCTTGCCCTGAGGCTTGGAAAGGTCAAAGTCGATAAAATCAAAGACATCCACAAATACATACTCGCTCTTACCCGTAAGGGTAACGGGCTTCTTGTTTACCACAACGGTAACGGGAACGGACACGCCCGATTTGCCGGAAGCGGTTTTTACGGGATCCGCATCGGATTTTTGGGAGTTCTTTTCATCGGATGCTCCGGCATTATCACTTTCGGTGCCTGAGGTTTCTTCTCCCCCGGCATCAACGGAACCGTTATCCTGCTCCTCATCGGTGGAAGTCTCTTCGTAAGAGTCCGTATCCTCTTCGGAATATGCATTTTCGTAGGTTTCGTTGTCAAAGCCCACTGAGAAATTCTCGTAGATCTCGGTCTTTTCGTCGGCAGGCGCATTGTTTACCGTAAGACGGACATTTTTATCGAGATCAAGGGACTCAATGACGTCCGAAACATGACAGAATTCGGCAATCTCGATACGATCGTCGTCCATAATGTCATAATCGGGAAGTACCCGCTTTCCGTTGGCATAGATGGGACGAAGAACGTTTAATTTCTTTCCGTCAAAAACAATGCGGATATCTTTTTTATACTCTGGAAGTGAAGAAACCCTGACTCTGGCTCTGACGCCGGCAGTGGATTCCTTTATCACGATCTTATCGTTACATTCAACGAGACGACCGATATCAGCGGACTCTCCGTTAACGGTGATGACCGCAGCTTCACCGATCTCACCCTTGGCGATCTTGGATTTGCCGTTTACGCTGTAAGTAAGTGCTCTGCCGCGCTTGGGGAAGAGACCGTCATTGGGAAATTCTGCCTGAAGTGCCACATCGCTTACGGTAACGTGACCGTTATCGTAAAGCTTCATGCGCTTACCGTTAAAGGTAACATATATAAGATTGTTGCTGTGTTCGTAATAATTTAAGCAGATACCGATGGGAGTGACCATAAGGGAAGTCTTCAGGGCTCCCGGCTCGGTGAAATCTATCTTGCCCATTACCTCGCTTCCGCGGATGGCAACACGTTCTTTTAACAGACCAAGTTTTTCGGAAAGAGCCGGTGCAAACTCCTTGACGGTACCGCCACCGCCTACGATAAATACAGCACTGACAGGCTTGTCACCGTTTAATCGCTTGATCTCGTCGGAGATCTTGCCGGTCATCTCATCTATAACGGGCTTAAGGATCTCGGAAACTTCGGCAGCAGATATTTTCTGGGGAAGACCCATGATATCGGTGTACTCAACCTCCTGAAGGGCACCGCTCTCTCGCTTGATCTTCTCGGCCATGTCAAAGTCCACAAGACAATGCTGGGCAATAACATCCGTAAAGGCATCACCCGCCATGGGGATCATGCCGTAAGCCACAATACTGCCGTCCTTGGTGATGGAAATATCGCTGGTTCCTGCGCCAACATCCACAAGAGCGATGTTTAACATGCGGAACTTTTCGGGAATGGCAACGGAAATAGCCGCAATAGGCTCCAGAGTCAGGTTTGCGACTTCAAGTTCCGCAAGTTCAACGGCTTTGTAAAGACCGTCCACCACATCATCGGGAAGGAAGGTGGCTATGATATCGGCAGATATCTGTCTGGCCTTGTGGCCCACAAGATTACTGATGGCATAGGAATTAAGATAATACTTTACAACGGAATAACCCACGCAATAAAACTTGACATCGGAATTATCCTTCTGGGAAAACTCCCTGTAGGCCTTCTCAACACCGAGAGACATAAGGTTGGAAACGTCTTCTTCGTTGGTTTCCCTTTCTTCTTCATAGACCATGTCCACATGGGTATCAACGGTACGAAGAACACGACCTGCGGCAGCTATGCAAACCTGCTTTAAAGGCTTACCGATGGCCTCCTCGCACTGGGCCTTAACCTTCCTGATGGTCTCGGCCACACGACCGATGTCGTGGATCTGTCCGTCAAGCATGGCCCTTGTTTCATGCTCAGCAAAGCGCTGGCAAAGGACGGTGAAACGATCTCTGTTAAGGTATCCCACCGTACCCACGATGCTCCTGGTACCGATATCCAGTCCGAAGACAAGATTGTCATTCTTTGCCATTTTATCCAATCCTTTCCCTTATCTGAGAAAAAGTATCCGACCATTCACCGGAATTATCAATGGTAAAATCGGAATTTCTTCTGAATTCTTCTTCACTTAACTGACTCTGCATTATGGAATCGCATTTTTCGTCCGTATAACCTCTTGAGGCCTTCAGTCTTTCACGCCTTACGGACTCACATGCATAAACATACCACATTTCATCCACAAAATCACCATATCCGCATTCGATAAGTAAAGCAGCCTCGATAAAAAGAAAATCGATCTTGCCGGATCTTCTTTCTTTGTCCGCGATCCTTTCGATCTCCCTGCGGACTGCGGGATGGATAATGTCATTGACGCCCTGCCTCAGCGAATCGTCGGAAAAAATCTTTGAAGCCATGACTTTGCGGTCGATCTCACCGGATCCGTCAAGGACATCCTTGCCGAGAAGCTTTATCAAAGGTCTGTAACAGGGACGGCCCTTAAGACACAGGTCCTTAGCCAGTTCATCCGATACTATTATCCTGCAATTGTAATTATCCTTAAGGAAATTAAGTACACCGGTCTTGCCGGAACCCACTCCGCCGGTAATGCCTATGATCCTTAGGGCTGATCTATTTTGCATCAAACCAGGTCTCTCCCTTGTGTATGTCTATCTCAAGAGGAACGGAAAGTTCCACCGCTCCCTCCATCTCTTTTTTCAGGATCTCAATGACTTTTTCTTCTTCCCCGATCTTAGTCTCGATCAGGACTTCATCGTGAACCTGGATAAGAAGTCTCGATGCAAGTCCGGCCTTATTGAGGGCGTTGTGTATCTTGATCATTGCTATCTTCATGATATCGGCGGCGGTTCCCTGAATGGGGGCATTCATGGCAACACGCTCCCCGAACTGTCTGGTCATGAAGTTTGATTCCTTAAGTTCGGGAATGGGACGGATGCGACCGTACAGGGTCTCCGAATACCCCTTTTCTTTGGCAGCGGCAACGGTCTTATCAAGATATTCCTTGACCTTGGGATAAGTTCCAAAATAGCCCTCGATATATTTCTTGGCTTCGGAAACGGACATATCCACGTCTTTGCTGAGACCGAAGGCACTGATGCCGTAGATTATGCCGAAATTGACGGCCTTGGCCCTGCGCCTGTCCATATCCGTAACGGACTCATAGGGCTTGTTAAACACCCTGGAAGCTGTACTCCTGTGGATATCCTTACCTTCCCTGAAAGCTCTTATAAGATCTTCGTCGCCGGACATATGAGCCATTAACCGAAGCTCGATCTGCGAATAATCCGCATCAATAAAGACATATCCGGGTTCAGGATAGAAAACCTTCCTTAAAAGCCTCCCAAGCTCGGTACGGATGGGGATATTCTGAAGGTTCGGATCGCTGGAACTGATCCTTCCGGTGGCGGTAACGGTCTGATTGAAGCTTGTGTGGATCTTTCCGTCTTCAGCAATGAAATTAAGAAGCCCGTCGGCATAAGTGGATTTAAGCTTTGACAGAGTCCTGAATTCCAGTATCTTATCAACGATGGGATAATCTGCGGAAAGCTTTTCAAGCACATCTGCAGCGGTGGAATAACCGCTCTTTGTTTTCTTTCCGCCGGGAAGATTGAGTTTCCCGAAAAGTATCTCTCCAAGCTGCTTGGGGGAGTTTATGTTGAACCTCTCTCCCGCTTCGGAATAAATCTCCGTTTCCAGTTTTGAAATACCTTCAACCAGGTTCTGCCCGTAAGAAAACAGTTCGTCCCGGTTTACGGAAATACCTGCTTTTTCCATGGAAAAAAGAACATGGGAAAGGGGCATCTCCATTTCACGGTACAGCTTATAAAGGTTCTTTTCTTTAACCTTTTCAATAAGCGGATCATACAAAAGAACGGACTCTTCCGCCGCAGCGCAGGCATATTCCAAAGTGCCCTCCGGCAGGTCTTTCTTTGAACCTCTGTATCTTTGACCGTATTCTTCGCAAAGGTCTGTAAGGGGATAATCGCCCTTTAAAGGATTCAAAAGATATGCCAGAAGTTCGATATCTTCAAGCTCGTCGGAGTATCCCGGAAGGACCGGATATGTATTTTTGATCCTGTAAGATAAAAATCGGTGCGAGCCCGTATCATTAAGGCAGAAATCCCTGACATAATCTTCGGTGAACATGCCGAAAAATCTTAAAAAGCAGGTGTTGCCCCCAAAGGAAAGGGCCAAGCCTTCGCCTTTTAAGAAAAAGATCCCGGCTTTTTCAGCCTTTTTAAAGGCTTCCATGATCGCAAGGGATTCATTAAAATCCTCAATCACCGAAAAACCGGTCTTATAGATCGATACTTCTGGGGTCGCATCCTTGGATCCCACTGAAAGCTTCTCAAGTCTTTCGATTATGCTCTTTAGGGAATACTTTAAAAGCACATCCTTGGATGCGGGATTAAGAAAGCTTCCGATGCGTGCCATTTCGACATCGAATTCTATGGGTGCATCGGTCTCGATGGTGGCAAGGGTCCTGCTTAAGAATGCGGACTCTTTACCCTCCGTGAGATTCTGTTTTAAAGCCTTGCCGGAAAGGGCTTCCAGATTCTCATAGACCCCTTCAAGGCTGTGGTATTCGGAAATAAGCTTCTGGGCCGTTTTTTCTCCGATGCCCCTGACTCCGGGAATATTGTCGCTGGTATCACCCTGCAGGGCTTTGACATCGATGAATTCCAAAGGAGTAACGGAATATTTTTCTTTGACCTCGGCGGTACGATAGCTTACGGTCTCGGTCTTGTTTCCGCGGGTACTGGGGATGGATATCTTGATGTTATCGGAAGCGATCTGCAACAGATCCCTGTCTCCCGAAAGGATCGTAACGTCCATACCTTCTTTTTCGCAGCGTTTGGCAAGAGTGCCAAGGATATCGTCAGCCTCGTATCCTTCTTTTTCAAGGGATAAGATACCCATGGCAGAAAGAACCTCCCTGATTATGGGAAGCTGCATCTTAAGTTCATCGGGCATTGGAGATCTGGTGCCCTTGTAAGCCTCAAAGATCTTGTGTCTGAAGGTGGGAGCATGGGTATCCAGCGCCACCGTAAGATAATCGGGTCTTTCTTCTTCAAGGACTTTAAAAAGGATGTTTAAGAAACCGAATATGGCATTGGTATAAATGCCCGCATCGTTGGAAAGAAGGGGCACACCGTAGAAGCCCCTGTTAAGTATGGAATATCCGTCAACCAAAAGAATCTTAGCCATAATAACCCCATCAGATCAATAATACTGCAACAACAAACATCACAAAGCACAAAGCAAGGATACCTAAGGAAATGAACATCAGTCTCCTTCTGTGCATCTCCTTAAATCTGTCAGAATCCTGCTTAAGTCTTGCATTGAGACGGGTGATAAGGTTAAAATCCCCCGTTTCCTCAACGTCATTAAGGCCTTCGAACACAAGATACTGAATGGTAAGCTCTTCCTTGCAGGAAGGACAGTTCTCCACATGTTCGATGAGAGCCTTAGTGTCTTCGTCGGAAAGTTTGCTGTTTATATAGTCAGGTATAAGTCGCTCAACCTGCTTGCAATTCAGTTTAAACTGATTCATTTAAAACACCCCAAGATCAGACTAGCTCAACCTTCTCAACCGGCAGATGCCGAAGTATCGCAAGCTCCAGTTCGTTGCTGCGGATAGGTTTTGAAAGATAATCCGAAAATCCCATTGCCCTGTACTCTTCTTCCGCTCCGCTCAGAGCATTGGCTGTAAGAATGATCACCGGAGTATCGGTATTGAAGCCGTCTTCGGAGATGATCCGGAAGGTCTCGATACCATCCGGCTCCGGCATACGATGGTCCAGAAGGATGAGATCGTATTTCTTCTGCCTGCACATATCTATAGCCTGAAGCCCGCTCTTTGCGGTATCCACTTCAATAAGAGTCTTTTTGAGAAGAGCCTGCACCACCTTGAGATTGACAGCCACATCGTCCACCACAAGGATCTTAGCCTTGGGAGCTCTGAAGGTTTCGGTATAGGTGTATTCCTTCTGTTCGGCGATTAGTCTCAAAGGACCCACAGGCGAGAACGAAAGGATCTCCTGAGGAACACTGATCTTAAATACGGAACCCTCTCCTTCGATACTGCTGACACCGATGGTGCCGTTCATGAGGGTGATAAGCTCCTTGGTAATGGAAAGACCGAGACCCGTGCCCTGAATGGTGGCATTTTCTTCTTCATTGACACGACGGAAGGAATCAAACAGGAATTCCTGATCGGTCTTTGAAATACCGATACCCGTATCAGAAACGGAGATAATCAGGTTCAAATGTTTCTCGTCTATAGATTCTGACCACATCTCAACCGTAACGCCGCCCTTTTTGGTATATTTGATGGCGTTGGAGATAATGTTTGAAAGGATCTGTCTTAATCGTTTCTCGTCGCCCTTAAGACCGGAGGGAATATTCTCGTCGCATTTAAAGGTAAGATACAGTCCCTTGCCCACAGCCATCTGTTCAAAGGAATCGTTACACTCGGTAAGAAGCTTATGGGGATTGTAGCCCTCTTCAAACAGTTCCATCTTGCCGGCTTCGATCTTTGAAAAGTCCAGTATATCGTTGATAAGGCTTAACAGGATCTCACCCGAAGAACGGATGGTCTCGGCATATTCAGTCAAAGCGGGATCCTTGGTGGAGCGAAGGATCATCTCGTTCATACCCAGTACCGAGTTAAGAGGTGTCCTTATCTCGTGGGACATGTTGGCCAGGAAGGTGGACTTGGCAACGTTGGCATTCTCCGCATTGGCCTTGGCTTCATTCAATTCATTCATTAATGCCATGGTATTGGTAACATCCTCGATAAGAAGATAGGAACCTATAACACGGTTTTTTGAATCCGTCAGTTCATTAAGACGGGTAAAATAATGACAGACAACATTGCCTTCCGAATCCGTAACCACATAATCGGATTCACCGAACCTCGCATTCTTAAGCTGCAGGTTCTTACGTATGGTCTTCATGGGTTCACTGTCAAAATTAAAGGTGGCAAGATCGATGTTGAACCTGTGAAGGGAAAACTCATTGGCAAAGATACAGTTGTTTGATATGTCAAAAAGAATAAGTCCCTCACTCATATCGTCCACCGCTTTGCCTATGGTGGAATTCATAAGACTTCGGGGCACAAATATCCTGATGCTTAAGAATATCAGGAGTCCCGCTATGGCATAGAAAAGCACGGAGGCATCAAGCACCAGCGAAAATGCCATATAAACAACATTGAGGATAATGATCAATACCAGCACAAAGAAAATGATGGCATATTTGGTCCTGTAAAAGCTGTAGGTCTTGACGATCTTATAGATCAGGAATATAAAGGCAGTAATAATGGCGGCGTAATCAACAGCCAGATGCAGATAATAGAAAAAATGGAACTGGGTCTGGTAAAATACCGATCCGTCCGCTCCCGTTATCTCGTAAACCGTAAAATTATGGCCGAAGAAAAGATTTAAAATGATCGACAGAGTATCAAGGGAATAAACTATCAAAGTAGGCCATTTAAGACGCCTGGTGGCAACAAAGTGCTCGGTGTATAAAAGGCAGAAACCGGACAGCCAGTACAGGATCCAGTCGATGGAAACAAAGTACAGTATAAAAGAAAACTGGGCAACCAAAGTATCCCAGGACAAAGCAATAAAGACATTGCCCACGATGGCGAACAATGCCGCAAGCATTGCATTGCGAAGATCCCTGGCATAGTGTTCCTTATTCTTTGATAATAGTCTTGTTATAAAGCCGATGATGAGAATAGCTATACAATCAAGAATAACAAAGGTTGCCTTAAATATCATATGCCGCTCCGAAAATAAAGCCTGAAAAAATTATACATCAAAAAATACCGAAAAACAATCGAGACCGCCCTTTGGAAGCGGTCTCAATTATTATAATCCTATGGTATTAACACAATTTAGAAATTTTCAGCCTTGATCTCGAAATAGCTCTGGGGATGATAGCAGGTAGGGCAAACTTCGGGAGCGCTTTCTCCGATAACGATATGTCCGCAGTTTCTGCATTCCCAGATCTTAACACTGCTCTTCTTGAACACTTCGTCAGACTCCACGTTCTTAAGAAGCTCTCTGTACCTCTCTTCGTGATGTCTCTCTATCTCGGCAACTCTCTTAAATTTCTCCGCAAGTTCGGGGAAGCCTTCTTCCTCCGCAGTCTTGGCAAAACCCGCATACATATCGGTCCATTCGTAGTTCTCGCCTTCTGCGGCAGACTTGAGATTTTCGTCGGTGGAACCTACTCCGTAAAGCTCTTTGAACCAAAGCTTTGCATGTTCTTTTTCATTGTCGGCGGTCTTTAAAAAGATTTCGGCGATCTGTTCAAAACCGTCCTTCTTTGCCTTTGAAGCAAAGTAGGTGTATTTGTTTCTTGCCATTGATTCACCGGCAAATGCAGCCTCAAGGTTCTTTTCGGTCTGCGTACCCGCATACTTGTTACCCATAATATCTTTCTCCTTTTATTTTATTCTGCCTTCCAAAGGCCGTGAAGATTGCAATACTCATAGACAGCATCGGGTTTTTCACCCTTTCTCAGAACAAACAGAGCCTCGGGTTTTTCACCGGGATTTAAATATTTGATCTGGAAACTGTCGCCTGCGGTAAGAGCCACAAAGGTAATATAATGTTCGGGAAGCATGGGATGATCCACGGATCCGACATTGACCGTAACGACATTACCTTCCTGCGAAACAACGGGCACGTGCTTTTCATAAGCGCCGTCCGATGTGCCGGGTACAAGTTCGGTCATAGGGGAACCGCAGCAGATAACGGGAACTCCGGAATTCTTGACCTTGACCACAATGTTTCCGCAATGCTCACATCTGTAAAACCTTAAATCCATTTTGTAACCCTCCTTTTTGATCGATCAAACCTTGGGAAGCTTGCTCAGAGATGCCTTGATCTCGTCATCCGTGGGGATGTAATCTTCCATAAGTCCGTCATTAAACTTCTGATAAGCAACCATATCAAAATATCCGGTTCCTGTAAGACCGAATACGATGGTCTTTTCTTCTCCCGTTTCTTTGCACTTCAAAGCTTCGTCAATGGCAACTCTGATGGCGTGAGAGCTTTCGGGAGCGGGAAGGATTCCCTCAATGCGTGCAAACATCTGGGCAGCCTCGAATACATCGGTCTGCTTGACACTGCGTGCTTCGATAAGTCCGTCATCGTAAGCCTGGGAAAGAGTTGAACTCATTCCGTGATAACGAAGGCCTCCCGCATGATTGGGAGCAGGCATAAAGCTGCTTCCGAGAGTGTACATCTTGGCAAGAGGACAAACCATACCGGTATCGCAGAAATCATAAGCATAGGTGCCTCTGGTGAAGCTTGGACAGGAAGCGGGTTCAACGGCAATGATCCGATAATCGGCCTCGCCGCGAAGCTTTTCTCCAAGAAAAGGTGCGATAAGCCCTCCGAGGTTTGAACCGCCGCCGGCACAACCGATGATCATGTCAGCCTTGACACCGTATTTATCCAAGGCGGCCTTAGTCTCAAGACCGATGACCGACTGATGCAAAAGAACCTGGTTAAGCACGCTTCCCAGAACATATCTGTATCCGGGAGTGTGGGTGGCAACTTCAACCGCTTCGGAAATAGCACATCCGAGACTTCCGTTGGTGCCGGGGAATTTGCTAAGGATCTCTCTTCCGATCTCGGTGGTCTCGGAAGGTGAAGGGGTTACGCTCGCGCCGTATGTGCGCATGACTTCTCTTCTGAAGGGCTTCTGCTCGTAAGAAACTTTGACCATGTAAACCTTACAGTCAAGTCCGAAATAAGCACATGCCATGGAAAGTGCTGTACCCCACTGTCCGGCACCGGTCTCTGTGGTGACACCCTTAAGGCCCTGTTTTTTTGCGTAATATGCCTGAGCGATGGCGGAATTTAACTTGTGGCTTCCGCTTGTGTTGTTACCTTCGAATTTGTAGTAGATCTTTGCGGGAGTCTTAAGCTTTTCTTCAAGACAATAGGCTCTTACCAGGGGAGCGGGTCTGTACATCTTGTAGAAATTCCTGATCTCCTCGGGTATCTCTATATAGGGAGTAGTATCATCCAGCTCCTGCTTTACAAGTTCATCGCAGAATACGGCAGAAAGTTCATCGGCCGTCATGGGTTTAAGCGTTCCCGGATTAAGGAGGGGAGCCGGCTTGTTTTTCATATGTGCGCGAACGTTGTACCAGGCTGTGGGTATCTCGGATTCGCTTAAATAGATCTTGTAAGGGATTTCTTTGGACATGGTTTTCTCCTTTGATTTACACTTTTGATATTATAACATATTGACCCGATATTCTCAATGATACTCCGCTATATCCAGGATCAGTTTTTCGGTCTTTTCCCATCCGAGGCAAGGGTCCGTAATGGACTTTCCGTAAATTCCCTCACCTATCTTCTGGGCACCGTCCTCAATGTAGCTTTCCACCATAAAGCCCTTTAACAGCTTTGATATGCTTTCGTTATGTCGGGCGGAATTGAGCACATCCTGAATGATCCTGGGCTGTTCGAAAGGATTCTTGTTGGAATTTGAGTGATTGGTGTCAATGATCACCCCGGGATTCTTAAGATTCTTTGCTTCGTAGGTGTCGCAAAGTCTTACAAGATCCTCGTAATGATAGTTGGGAATGGCCTGCCCGTGCTTATTAGTGCTTCCTCTTAAGATGGCATGGGCGTGAGGGTTACCGCTTGAGTGAACCTCCCATCCCCTGTAGATAAAGGAATGACCGTGCTGCGCCGCAAGTATCGCGTTAAGCATAACGGAATAATCACCACTGGTGGGGTTTTTCATGCCCACAGGAACATCGATACCGCTGGCGGTAAGCCTGTGCTGCTGGTCTTCCACGCTTCTGGCTCCTACGGCGACATATGCAAGAAGATCGTCAAGATACTGGTAATTTTCGGGATAAAGCATCTCATCGGCACAGATAAAGCCGGTTTCACCTATGGCTCTTAAGTGCATGTGTCTTGTGGCTATAAGCCCCTTAAACAGGTCGGATTTGCCCGTGGGATCCGGCTGATGGAGCATGCCCTTATAGCCTTCTCCCGTGGTCCTGGGCTTATTGGTATAGATCCTTGGGATGATGAGGACCTTATCCTTAACCTTTTCCTGCAAAGGTGCAAGCCTTGAAATATAATCTATGACGCTGTCTTCAATATCTGCGGAACAGGGGCCGATGATAAGGATAAGCTTATCGGACCTTCCTTCAAAAACAGCTTTTATCTCTTCTCTTCGCTCCGCTATCCTTTTGTTGGTCTCATCGGATATGGGAAACATCTCCTTGATCTCCGAAGGAAGGGCAAGTTTTCTTTCAAATTCCATGTTCATATAAAATACTCCGATCAGTTTTTCTTTTTATCGAACAAAGCACGTCTGGCGGTGGAAAGACGCATCTTTTCTTTGAGTCCTTCGGCATCGTCCTGTTCGATAAGTTCTTTTATCCTGCAAAATTCGTTTATAAAAAGATCCATTTCTTTGAGGAGTGATTCTTTGTTGGCAAAGAAAAGCTCGCTCCACATATTTTCGTTGATCCTGGCTATCCTGGTAAGATCCCGGAAGGAATCTCCCGTATACTCCACCAGATGCTCGTTATCAGTGCAGGTCATGAGAGAAACGGCTATGCAGTGGGTAAGCTGTGAAACAAAGGCTATAACACGATCGTGTTCTTTCGGAGAAAGCACGCTCACCCGCCTGAAGCCAAGGATCCTTCCAAGGCGCTTGCACCATTCTACCGCAGCTTCGGTGTTTTTATCTGTTGCAACCACAATATAGTTAGCATCCTTGAATATGGTGTCATCACTGTTTTGAACTCCGGAAAGTTCTCGGCCCGCCATGGGATGGGCGGCGATAAATTCCGCATCCGCCCGTAAGATGTTTTGTACATCGTCTACGATACAGGATTTAACGCCGGTAACATCGGTTATCCTGATGCCTGGTTTGAAAAGATGCTGATTATTTAAGATCCAGGCGCAAACATCCTTGGGATAAAGAGCAAGGATTATAACATCGGCAGTGGAAATAAGTTCAGGATCAGCTTCCGTACTTCCATCATCGATTATCTCATTCTTTATGGCATAGTCAATGGAATTCGGATCTTTATCTATTGCATAGACATTGTATCCGATCCTTTTAAGGGCTTTGGCGTAACTTCCGCCGATAAGGCCAAGACCCACTATAAGTACTCGACTTTCATTTATCCATTCCATCTTAAACTTCCTCAAACCCGATGCCAAGTTCTTTGATGACATCAAAATAATCGGGATAACTTTTGGCTACCGCTTCTACGCCTTCGATCTCTCCTCCGATCAAAGAAAGAAGAGTCACGTCAGACATAACGATCCTGTGGTCGTTATGCCCGAAAAGAACCTCCGACGGTTTCTTTAAGCCGGAGCTTTCGATGCTCACACTGTTTTCAGAAACCACACAGAATACTCCGAATTTCGAAAGTTCTTCGGCCATTGCGGCGGCACGGTCGCTTTCTTTTATCTTTAAGCGTGCAGTTCCGGTCAAGGTGCCTCCGCCCCGCACAGCCATAAGAGCCATAAGTACAGGTCCCAGATCCGGGCAGTCGCTTATATCGATAACAGGCTTCTTTACGCTTAAAAGCATGTTAAAGTACTTTTTGTAAATTCTGTCTCCCTGAAGGCTATCCTGAGCCAGTCCTTCCACCGAGACTTTGCCGCCGCACAGATTAAAAGCATCAAGGAAGGCGGCATTGGAATAATCCCCTTCCACGGAGATATCCCGTGCAGAAAGTCTGCCTCCTGCTATCCTGATCCGGTTTCCCTCGATTTCTCCATCGACTCCGAAAGCCTTAAGGGCCTGAAGGGTCAGTCCGATATACGACAGACTCTCGATCCGCCCCGTAAGAGTAACGGAGGACTCAATTCCGGATAAAGAAAGGGCAAACAAAAGCCCTGTAGCAAACTGGCTGCTGATATTTCCGGGGATGGTATAATCTCTTTCTTTAAGAGATCCCGCCACGATAATACTCTGACCGGATCTTTCAAACTCTATCCCATCCTGTTTTGCTATATCCTCGTAAACGGAGAAGGGACGGCTCAGAAGTCTTTCGCTACCGGTAAAACTTGCTTTCCCGCAAAGCATCATGGCAATGGGCATCATTAATCTGATGGTGCTCCCCGATTCTCTGCAGTTAAAAGAAACCGAATCTTTTCTTTGTCCGGTTATACCCGTAACAGTTACGACATCAGCATCAGTTTTTACTTTGGCTCCCAAAGCCCTGATACAGTCAATGGTTGCAAGGATATCCTCGGAAAAAGCAACATTTGATATCCGACTGGTCCCTCCGGCCAGAGCGGCACAGATAAGATATCTGTGAGCAAGACTTTTGGAGGGAGGCGCGGTTACCGTACCTGAGGCAACAGATTTTTCAATACGATATTTCATTGATCAACTCCCGCAAGAAAATCCATGGCTTCAAGATAACCTTTGACACCATGACCGGATATGGTCTTTTGGCAGGCAGCTCTAACGTAGCTTATCTTTCGGAATTCCTCTCTGGAATCAACATCCGAAATGTGTACTTCCACGGCCGGAATGGAAACGGCCTTAAGAGCGTCAAGGATTGCCACGCTTGTGTGTGTATAGGCTCCGGGATTTATGACAATACCGTCAACAAGTCCGTAACAGGCCTGTATCTCATCCACAAGATCGCCTTCATGGTTACTTTGGAACACATCAACGGAAACGCCGATCTTAAGAGCATGCTCCTTTATAAGCTCAACAAGATCCGAGTAGGTGGTGCGGCCGTAAATATCAGGTTCACGCACTCCCAGCATATTTAGATTGGGCCCGTTTATAACTTTAATACGCATCCAGTTTTCTCCCGATCTCCTCCGCAAGGCTTTCGGGTGTACCCAAAACCTTAACGGTAATATCAGACACTTCCCTGTAGATGGGAAGGCGTTCTTCGTACAGTTTCTTTATCTTGTCTTCGGTATTTCCCAAAGGCCTGTCATCCGTGGGAACGATATCCGAAAGATCACGGTCAAGGAATACGACGATTCCGTTCTTTTTAAGATTACGGACATTGGTCCTGTCAAGGACGGCACCACCTCCGGTAGAAATGATAACATTTTTTCTTTCGGAACACAAAGCAACCGTTTCAGACTCAACCCGCCTAAAATAGGCTTCGCCCTCTCCCGCAAAAATGTCGCTTATCTCTCTATTTTCCTTATCGACGATCAATTTATCGGTGTCAACAAGATCCATTGACAGTTTCCCGGCTAAGATCTTTCCGACGGTGCTCTTACCCGATCCCGGCATCCCCACAAGAGAGATATTGCCCTTTAAGAGCCTGATCCTTCGATAGATCTCATCGGTTTTTTCTGCAGGAATATTCTCAGAAAGAAAAAGTTCGGCAGCCCTCATGGCCTGCTCCGTCAGCATATAAAGACCGCCTGCGGCCTTTATGCCCTTTTCTTTGGCCTTGAGGATCAGTTTTGTATTAATGGGATTATATATAACATCCAAAACACCCCTAAGGGATTTAAAGGGTTCAAGGTCTATGGGCTCGGCATCGACTCTTCCAAACATTCCGACGGGGGTGGTATTGACTATTATATCCGCATCACAATGTTTTGACACCGCTTCCTCATAGGAGATCACCGGGGGATTTGCGGTGCGGCTGACCTTGATGATCTCTTTGGCTCCGAGATCCTTAAGGACATGATAGGCGGTTTTAGATGTACCTCCCGTACCGAGAATAAGCACCTTGGCCCCGGAAACAACCATTTTCTCATGGAGGATCAGCGCTTTAAAGCCGAAATAATCCGTATTGTAGCCCGTAAGTCGACCGTTTCTGTTAACTACGGTATTCACGGCACCGATCTTTAAAGCGGATTCATGTACCTCATCAAGATAAGGAATGACGGTTTCCTTATATGGGATCGTAACATTGATCCCTTTAAAATCCCGTTCTTCGAAAAACCGGTCCAGTTCTTCTCCCTTTATCTCCTTAAGCTCATAGGAATACTTCCCAAGCATCTCATGGATCTCTTTGGAATAGCTGTGTCCCAGTTTTTCGGCTATAAGTCCGTATTCCATCACTTATCTCCCTTAAAGAAATCGGTTCCGAACCTGGAAGCCAAAAGATCGTAAACGCAAAGAGCCGTCATACTGTCGACCACAACCCTTGCCCTGTGTATTATGGCGGGATCGTGACGCCCCTGTATTGAAAGCTTTGTATCTTTGCCCGAATCAAGCAAAACGGTATCCTGCTCCTTGTAGATGGAGGGAGTTGGCTTAACCGCCGATCTTATTATGATCGGCATTCCGTTGGTGATACCCCCGTTTATGCCGCCGTTATTGTTGGACTTTGTTCTGATGCTGCCGTTATCGTTATAAAAAGCATCGTTAAACTCGCTTCCGTATCCTCCCGCAAGATCAAAACCCGCTCCGAACTGAACGCCTTTGATGCCGGGAATACTGTACAATCCGTGAGAAAGAACACTTTCCACAGAATCAAACCAGGGCTCTCCCACGCCGGCAGGCATACCGTATACAACAGTCTCCAGCACTCCGCCGATGCTGTCAAGCTTTGCGGCAGTATCCTCTATCTTTGCTACCATCTGCTTTTCCGCATTTTCGTCAAGGACCGCAAATACCTTATGAGAAAGCACCTCTATGTCTTTCCCGTAATCCGAGAAATCCCTGTCCTTGATATCTCCGAGGCTCTTTATATGAGTCCCGATGACAATCCCTTTATCCTTAAGAGCGGGTATCACAACGGCACCGGCAGCCACCAGTGCTGCGGTAATGCGGCCGCTGAAATGTCCGCCGCCTCTATAGTCTTCAAAACCGTGATACTTCATCCTTGCAGTAAAATCAGCGTGTCCCGGACGGGCAGGCCGCTCGGTTTCTTCTCCGTAATCCGAGCTTTTCTGGACCGTATTGGGTATAAGTATGCAAAGGGGCGTTCCCGTGGTCTTTCCGTTATAAACGCCGCTTGCAAAAGAAAACTCATCGGCTTCCACTCTTTTTGTGGAGATCTTGCCGGAAGGACGCCTTAAAAGCAACTGATCCTTTATGAATTCAACATCAATATCCATTCCGGGAGCAAGACCGTCAAGCACAGCCCCGATGTATGGGCCGTGACTCTCTCCGAAAAGTGTTATGCTCAAGCTGTTTCCGAATGTATTTTTCATAACTTATCCTTTACAAGGTTTCAGAATCTATGGCGTAAGAGCCGAGAACCTTAAGTGCCATACAGTGCCTGTCAAGGTCTTTGAGCATTTCCTCTCCTTCTTTGGAGGACAGTTTTCCCTCGACCTCTACATAGAAATAATACTGCCACGCCGTATTCTTCACGGGACGGCTCCTTAAGACCCTCATGCTGTAGCCGTGCTTACCGATGACAGCAATGGCATCGGCAAGGCCTCCCGCTTCATTTTTGACGGTAAACATAAGGATATAGGAACTGAGTCTTTCATTACTTACTATACTCTCGCGGCTCTTTGAAAACACTGCAAATCTTGTGGTGTTCACGCTTGATTCGTTGATATCGTGATCGAGTATGGAAAGTCCGTATAATTCCGCTGTTTCTTTGCTTGCTATGGCTGCAATGCCCGGGTCTTTCCTGTCAGCTACTTCTTTGGCGGCTCTTGCGGTATTGGAGGCCTGTTCGATCTTAAATCCGTGGTCACTGATATATTCGCTGCACTGTTCAAGAGCCTGGGGATGGCTGATGACCGTCTTGATATCGGTAATCGTCGTTCCTTTAATCCCCAGAAGGTTCTGGGATATCTTGAGGGCATAAACTCCGTTGATATAAAGATCTCCCTCATACATAAGGTCCATGACCTGGCCCACTTCACCGGCGGAACTGTTTTCAATGGGAAGCACCGCAGCATCACAGTCTCCCGTTACAACAGCCTTGTAAGCCTCCCTGAAACTTCCGAAGGAAACCTTGTTTCCATCCGGGAATACCCTGTCAACGGCAATACTCGCAAAAGAACCCTCTATCCCGCTGTAAGCGATATTTGCACCTTCCATGAGCTTATGCTGATAACGCTTGGATATATCCATAACATTCTGCATAAACTGAAGATAATAGGGTCTGAGGGTAAGATCCTCTATGAGTTTACCGTTCTTTTCCAAAAGTTCCCGCTCTCTCACGGGATCGTATACCTTAAGGCCGTTTTCGATCTTATACTTGCCGATCATCTCGGCACAATGCATGCGTTTTTCGAAAAGTGCCGCCATTTTGGCATCGATCTCTTCTATATGTTTTCTTTCTACAGTGATATCCAACATAAAAATCCTTTTCTGCTTTAAAGTGATACATTATCCGTTTACAAAAAGGCGGCTCCGAACGAAAAAGAACAGAACCGCACCTTGTGATAATTATAGCAACAGGCTAAAAAAAATCAATAATAAGTTTATTTTTCGACTCTTAACCCCTCAGAGATGGTGCCGCCGCCGAGAACAATATCACCGTCGTAAAATACTACGGACTGTCCCGGTGTTACGGCTCTTACGGGCTCGTCAAACTCAAATCTCAATCTGTTATTCTCAAGGACATAGAGAGTTCCGGGCTTTTCTTCCATTCTGTAGCGGACCTTGGCGCTGCAGCGAAGTCCGTTAGGTATCGGATCACCCGATATCCAATTGTTGTCTTCGGAAATTACGGTCTTAGAAAAAAGATCTTCATTGTCGCCGAGAATGACTTCGTTCTTTGAAACATCTATGCCGCATACATAAACGGGTTTTCCAAGGGCAAGCTTTAAACCCTTTCTCTGTCCGATGGTATAGTGAATTATACCCTCATGTGTTCCCAAAACATTACCGGAAAGATCCGTAAAATTACCGGGTACGGAAGGCTTTTGGGTCTGCCTTTCAACAAAACCGGCATAATCTCCGTCCGGTACAAAACATATATCCTGGCTTTCGGCCTTGTGCGCATTGTAAAAGCCGTGAGAATCGGCGATGGCTCTTACCTCGGGCTTTGAAAGATTGCCTAAAGGAAAAGAAACATGGGAAAGTTCTTCCTGGGTAAACCTGAAAAGAACATAGCTTTGATCCTTGGCCGGATCCTTGGCTTTCTTAAGGAGGAACCTGTCCCCTTCTTTTTCAATCCTGGCATAATGGCCGGTTACGATAAAGTCACAGTTCAGCTCTCTCATACGGTCGAAAAGCTTGCTGAACTTAAGATAACGGTTACAGTCTATGCAAGGATTGGGAGTCCTGCCGCAAAGATAGCAGGCAGTAAAATGATCGATGACTTTTTCTTTAAACTCATCCTTAAGATTAAAGACATAAAAAGGCATGCCAAGCTTATAGGCCACACTTCTGGCATCTTCAACGTCGTCCAGGGAACAGCAGGAACGCTCGGTCTTCTCTGTTTCGGCGTCAAAAAGCTTCATGTTGCAGCCAACGGCCTCTGCTCCGGATTCAATTGTAAGGGCGGCGGCAACGCTGGAATCAACGCCTCCGCTCATGGCGATCAGAGCCTTCATGCAAGATCCTTTCAAAAAACCTTATAAAAAGAAAACGCGAAGAAAAACTTCGCGCAACCTTTGGATGGGAGACCCCCGCAATTAAATTTGCTTCGCAAAGGGCGGGGGCTGTGTCCTCTCACTGCGTTCGAGGACGAATGCCGGCGATGGGACTTGAACCCATACGTTGTTGCCAACAACAGATTTTGAGTCTGCCTCGTCTGCCATTCCGACACGCCGGCGTGCCGTACAACATGATAGATATTATCATAAAAATATATGCGTGGCAAGAAAAAACTGGTGTCAAATATTATCGATCTGCCAATCAATGGGAGTACTGCCGTTGGCTTCGAGAAACTGATTTGCTTTTTTAAAATGTCCGCAGCCGAAAAAGCCGTTATATGCCGACAAAGGGCTTGGATGCACAGTTTCAAGCATCATATGTTTCGGATTTGTTATAAGGTTCTTTTTACTTCTGGCATTGGAACCCCAAAGAAGATACACGATGGGGCGGTCCTCACCGTTTAGAGCCGAAATCACGGCATCCGTAAACTGTTCCCAGCCCTTTCCTTTGTGGGAATTGGCCTCACCCTTTCGAACCGTCAGGACCGTATTGAGCAAAAGAACGCCCTGATCCGCCCACTTGACAAGATATCCGTTATTTGGAATATAAAGTCCCAGTTCATCCTTCAGTTCTTTGTACATGTTCTGAAGCGAAGGCGGAGTCTTGACTCCGGGTTTCACGGAAAAACTCATGCCGTGAGCCTGCCCCGGTTCATGATAAGGATCCTGCCCGAGGATCACGACCTTGACTTTGTCGATGGGTGTATGCTCCAGAGCACTGAAGATCTCATCGGAAGGCGGATAGATCACTCTGGTGGAATATTCATTTTTTATAAACTCATAAAGTGCCTTGTAATAAGGTTTGGAAAACTCCTCCTTAAGATAAGGCAGCCAGGAATTTGAGATCAATTAAACGCTCCTTACGGAAACTCCGTTTTCCGCCAAATATTTTTTCAGATCTTTGATGCCGATCTCTTTGAAATGAAAGAGGCTTGCCGCAAGAGCCGCATCCGCTTTGCCTTCGGAAAAAACATCGGTAAAATCGGAAAGTTTCCCGGCGCCGCCGGAAGCAATAACCGGTATGTTCACGCACTCGGACACTGCCCTTGTCAGGGAGAGATCAAATCCTGACTTGGTCCCGTCCTTGTCCATGCTGGTAAGAAGGATCTCGCCTGCGCCAAGCGCACATGCTTTCTTTGCCCATTCCACCGCATCGATCCCGCAGTCTACTCTTCCGCCGTTCTTGAATATATTCCAGCCGGTGCCGTCGGCCCTTCTTTTGGCATCAATGGCAACTACCACGCACTGGCTTCCGAATTTTTCTGCAGCTTCTGCAATAAGATTCGGATTCATGATGGCTGCACTGTTTACGGCAACCTTATCCGCACCGGCACGAAGAATGGACTTAAAATCATCAACGGTCCTGATACCGCCACCCACCGTAAAGGGAATGAACAGTTTGGAGGCCACCGCCCGGACCATGTCAACTACTGTGGCTCTGTTATCGCTTGAAGCGGTAATATCAAGGAAGACCAGTTCGTCGGCACCTTCTTTGTCATAAAGAACGGCCTGCTCCACAGGGTCTCCCGCATCTATGAGATTAACAAAATTTACGCCTTTGACAACTCTGCCGTTATTAATGTCAAGGCAGGGAATAATACGTTTCGTATACATGATCAGACCTTTAAAGTTGCGAAGTTTTTAAGGATAGAAAGACCGATATCGGAACTCTTTTCGGGATGAAACTGACATCCGAAGATATTGTCATGTTCAACGGCTGCATGAACCGTCACCCCGTAATCGCATTCCGCTGCCACATCGGATCTGTCGAAAGCCCTGACATAATATGAATGGACAAAATAAACGAATGAATTATCGGGTATGCCCTTAAACAATTTGCTCTCTTTGGGAAAAGAAAGAGAATTCCATCCTATCTGGGGAACTTTTAGCCCGGTATCCGAAGGGATCCTGAGGCATTCGCCCCTAAGAAACGACAGGCCTGTCACCTCTTTGCTTTCTTCGCTCTTTTCAAATAAAAGCTGCATTCCGAGGCAGATTCCCAAAAATGGTTTACCGGAACTTACAAAATCTTTGAGGACTCCCGTCAGTTCAAATGAATCCAGGTTCTTCACCGCGTCCCCGAAAGCACCAACTCCCGGAAGGATAACCCGGTCGGCACCGAGGATGTCACTTTTATTTCTTGTGAAAATGTACTTTTCCCCCAAAAAATCAAGGGCTTTGCAGACGCTCATTATATTTCCGGCGTCATAATCAACTACGGCTATCATATTACATTCCTTCCTCGGGAAGAACATCATCGTATACCACCGGTTCCTCTATGACAGGAGGAACAAAGGGGCCCGGTAAAGGCTCATTGGGGTCGATGAATTCGCTTCCTTCAGCGATACTCTTTACTCTCAGCGAATATTCAAGATCGGATTCTATGGCGTTTATGGCTCTGGCGTCGGTTTCCGTAAGGTTATAGTACAGGGAAAGCGCAGCCACCACATTGGCATAGGCTTCGTTAAACTGCTTTTCGGCGCCAACCGTTTCCGCAGTGATAAGCCAGGTCTCATAGTTCGCCACACCCTGCAAAAGCTGATCCAGTGCTTCTGAATATTTGCCCATATTTCTGTAAGCGTAGAAAGCATCGTACTTGTGCTTCATCTTAAGGATAACTTCGGAGCTTTCGAAAAGCGCCTGATCCTTGGCATTTAATTTTTCTCCGAAGAAGCTCTTGTAGGTCGTCTCATAGTCACCGTGATAATATGCGTTTCTGGCCTGACCGTCTATGATGACCCTTGGAAGGATATTCACCACAATCAAAATTGCAGCCAGAAAACTTGCACACATGATGAGTATCAGGCGCACATTCTTCTTGGAAAGGGGTTTTCCGGGGTCGATATCAAGAACAAGGGGCTTTCTTTCTTTCTTTTCCTTCTTGGGTTTAACGGCCTTGTCAATGTCCTCGACCTCTTCGCCGTTTTCATCCACAGCGCCGCCTTTTTTGCCCTTCTTGCCCTTCTTTTTCTTCTTTTTCTTTTTGCCGTCTTCCTCTTCCTGATCCATCTGCTCGAGGATCTCTTTATTCTCACCGGGAACATCCTCAAAGTTCTCCTGCTTTTCGGACGGAGCGGCATCGCTGACCTTGAGAAGACTCTCCTCCTCTTCGTCGGATTCTTCTTCCTTGGTCAGGAAAGAAAGAAGTGCCATAAGCTTGCTCGGCTTCTTTTCTTTCTTTTTCTTTTCTTTTTCTTTTTTCTTGGCTGCCTTCAGATCATCATTGTACTTGGCTTCCTTGGCATTTAAGTATTCCAGTTCGGCCTCGCGCTTTTCCTTAGCCTTGGCAGCGGCATGCTCTTCCTCTTCCTGCTGGGAAACGGCATCGTTAAGAAGGGACAGCATATCTGCCTCTTCATCGGAATCGCTGACCTCGTTACTGTCGATACTCTTTAAAAGATCGGAGATCTCGCTGAGTTCCGAATCTGCGGAAAGATCCGCATCAAGACTGTCGGCTTCGCCCTCAGTTTCGGGTTCTATGGTGGTAGTCGGTGATTTGTCAACTATTCCGAAATCGCTCTCCAGGGAATCAAGATCCGAAAGATCGACCTCCACCTCGCTCTTTCCGGTTGTAGGCTCGGAAGAAGAAGCCTGGTTAAGCAAGGCCTCAATCTCATCCTGACTCATGCTGTGGCTCTCCTCCGCAGCAGCATCAGCAAGCTTTTCGGCCTCGGAAGGCTCGGAAAGTTCTGAAAGCAGGTTATTTATGGCATCGGCATCAAGAGTGGAGGATTCCTCTTCGGAAGAATCAGATTTAAGGAGTTCTTCCAGTGCGGAATCATCGGTGCTCTCGGCGCTCTCGGTTTCTTCGGCTGTGTTATCTCCTGCAAGCAATGCCTCCATTGCGGAAACTTCATCGGGAGAAAGTTCAGTTTCCTCGACAGCAGGTTCTTCCGTTGCAGGGGGTTCGTTGCCGGCTTCCTGGGCTTTAAGAAGGGCCTCGATCTCATCCTGACTCATCATACCACCGTCTGAAGAGGCGGGCACAGGTGCGGGTGCAGGTGAGGGTTCGGGCTCGGGAGCGGGCTCTTCAGCTGGAGTTTCTTCAACTACTGGTTCTGCGGGTGCTTCGGCAGCCTGCTGCGCTGCAAACAAAGCTGCTATGGCGTCAGCATCAAGAATTCCGTTATCGTTAGCCGCCGGTGTGGGCGCAGGTTCAGGTTCTGGAGTGGGCTCGGGTTCATGAGCGGGCTCTTCGGCAGGAGTTTCTTCAACTGCAGGCTCTGCGGGTGCTTCCTCGGTCATAAGAGGTTCTTCGACCGGTACTTCTTCGGCCACAGATTCTGCAGGTGCTTCCTCTGCAGGTGCTTCGGCAGCTTGTTGCGCTGCAAACAAAGCTGCTATGGCGTCAGCATCAAGAATTCCGTTATCGTTAGCCGCCGGTGTGGGTGCGGGAGCAGGTTCTGGAGTGGGCTCGGGTTCGGGAGCAGGTTCAGGTTCGGAAGCCGGCTCGGGTTCAGGAGCGGGCTCTTCAACCACTGCAGGCTCTTCTTCAATTGCCGAAGGTTTTTCCTCGACAGCAGGTATATCTTCAAGTGATTTCAGGAGATCTTCAACTGAAGGTTCTTCTTCCGCAGCTGCAACCGATTCTTCAACCGCTACAGGCTCTTCAACCACAGCAGGTTCTTCAGCCGCAGGTTCTTCAGCCGCTGCAGGTTCTTCAGCCGCAACAGGCTCCTCCTCTACTGCAGGAATATCTTCCAAAGATTTAAGCAAATCTTCAACAGAAGGCTCCTCAGCAACGGATTCTTCCTCGACAGCAGGTATATCTTCAAGAGATTTCAGGAGTTCTTCAACTGAAGGTTCTTCTTCCGTTGCTGCTACAGACTCTTCAACCGCTGCAGGTTCTTCAGCAGCAGGTTCTTCAGCAACTGCAGGCTCTTCAGCCGCAACAGGCTCCTCCTCCACCGCAGGAATATCTTCCAAAGATTTAAGCAAATCTTCAACAGAAGGCTCTTCCGCAACGGATTCTTCCTCTGTGGCAGGAGTATCTTCAAGAGACTTCAAAAGATCATCAACTGAAGGTTCCTCTTCCGCAGCTGCTACAGGCTCTTCAACTGCTATAGGTTCTTCAACTGCCGAAGGTTCTTCCTCGACTGCAGGTATATCCTCAAGTGACTTCAAAAGATCTTCAACGGAAGGTTCCTCTTCCGCAGCTGCTACAGGCTCTTCAACTGCTATAGGTTCTTCAACTGCCGAAGGTTCTTCCTCGACTGCTGGTATATCCTCAAGTGACTTCAAAAGATCTTCAAC
>JAEEGL013930848.1_pt1 | contig 27448 bp, 22 predicted proteins | sample 9134231 | NCBI WGS metagenome assembly JAEEGL01 (sample SAMN16246548, study PRJNA631951) | gut metagenome | biome: gut microbiome; feature: rumen; material: fiber-attached | host: Bos | place: Iran: Karaj | collected 2018-10
ACCAAGAAGGTTGCGAGAACGGGCTGCGCCTCGGCAATTCAAGCGAGCTTGATTGCTCTCGCTGCTCCAAAAGTTCTTCATTCTTCATTCTTCACTCTCCGGAGGCATTATGTTCATTACGATAATTTGTGTCCATCCCCATTTGCGTCTGATCATTGATCATTATGAATTATGAATTGTGAATTATGAATTGATCATTATGAATTGATCATTATGAATTGTGAATTATGAATTGTGAATTATGAATTGTGAATTATGAATTATGTTTGTTTTATGTGTACTAGGTACACCCGTTATGGCCCCTTTAACCAACATTTATTGTTATTTTCCCCATTTTCTTTCCCCATCTCCCCTTTTATCCTTACCTTTGCCGAGATTTAAAGCGACTAATTATATTCAATAACTAACAATAACAAACTTATGAAAAAATTTCTACTTCTAATTTGTGCCCTGCTGGGAACAGTGGGGACATGGGCTACGGACGTGACAGTTGGCCCAAGTAATGGTGTTTATTGGAAGAATGGTAATCCTTCTACAGACGCTTGGGCTCCAATATGGAAATCAACAGCGACAGCATCCGATCTAACTACACCACTGCTGGTGCTCACTGGCCAGACTGGAATGAATACCGCTAACGGTGATATTTATTCCGACCAGACTTACACGCTGGAAGCTCCCAGTGGTTATACAATTGTTAGCTACTCGTTCAATGGTACTGCAACTGAAGGGGATGTGACAATCACCCCTAATGGAGGTTCTGGCACATTGATTAGCAGCGGAAACAGCCTTGGCTCACCCCTGTCTGTTGCAGTAGGTGCGCAGTCAACCACCTTTGCTCTGTCGGGTAGCGGACATATCTCGAGTCTGGCTTTGACTGTGAAGGTGGAGCATTACATCGTTACCTACAGCACAAGCACAGGTACGTACGATTCAGCCACAAGCAATTTTGTTCATGAATGGAATTCCACAGTAACGGATCCACAAGTAACATTTGCTGTGTCAGGTAATGCAAACAATATTGCAAGAACTACAGGCTACATTTATTCTGGTAGTGGCGGTTGTACCTATGTTCTCACCGCACAAGGAGGCTACATAATTACAGGTTATGAAATTACAGGTACAGCCCAGACAGCAGCTCAGACCTTGACTCCTGCCGCTGGCGGTTCTGCAACTACGTTTGCAACCAGCGGAACGACCACACTGACAGTAACTGGCCTTTCCACACAGAGTACCTCTTTCCAACAGAGCACGCCTAACAACGGTATTGCCATCTCATCCTTCAAGATTTTCCTGGAGAAAGATCCTTGTACCGCAATATACGAAATCTCTGATGCAAGCGGTGTGATTTATACGTCTGCCCCATTTGCTGCAACTCCAGGTGAGACTATTACAACTCTTCCCAGCTCACTCCAACGTCCTTATTGTACATATAGCGTGACATCTACGACAATCGTATCTGGCGAAAATACAGTGCCTGTGACAGTGACATACGCTCCTCCCTTCACTGTATCCTCAGACTTCGCTTCCGCTACATGGTATTATGCCACTCTCCGCGGTAAACAGCTTCGTGCTGATGAAAGTGCCAAGGATGGCTCAGGGCGTTATCAAACCAATACCACCAACGAAAGGACTGATGTCTATAAGTGGGCTTTCGTAGGTAACCCTTATAAACTGTCTATCATCAATAAAGGTGCAGGTGATTCAAAGTGCCTGTATATGGGAACGCAACCGGTGATGCAGGCCGCTACCCCCGCGAGCGACAACAAGGCTCGTTGGGTAGTATCTGCCAACAGTAATGGTGGTTTCACGGTTCGTAGCGAAAGCGGCGCAACAATGTACATCAACGATGCCGGAAATGGTGGCAACCTTGGCTATTGGAATAGTTCCAATGGTGCCAATGATGGTGGTTCAAACTGGGTGATTTCTGAAGTCACGGCCAGCGACAAGGCTGCTCTTGGCGATGCTATTACTGCTGCCCAAGCTCTTGTTGATGGTGCTGATGTTCCTGGTTATATCAACTCCACAGCGGCTGCCACCCTTAGTTCGGCTATTACGACAGCTCAGGGTGTATATGATGATACTGCTGGTGACTACGTCAGCGCATACAACACCCTTGCAGCCGCTATCGCTGCAGCGGAGGTTCCCGCGAATATCAACTATACCCCGCGCACCGATGTTTACTATACCATTGTAAATAGCCGTGGCGCTATGGTCTATGATCCGTCTCACAGCGCTAGTGTGGACACACAGAACGACAATGCCGAGTATATTTGGTACGGCAGCACTACTCCCGATGCCACAGATCCGAATAATCTCTGGGGCTTCATAGAGAGTGAAGGACATTATTATATGTATAATGTAGGCAAGCGTCAGTTCGCAAGTGTTGGACATGGCGGTTATGGCGATACATGGATTTTCTCCGACACACCTGCTTACATTACTCTCGATGACGGTATTGCTGAAGAGATTGTGCCTCCCGGTGTCCGTGTTCGCGCTACGATTGCCACAACAGGGGTAAGTTATACCATGTCAGTAAGTACGAGTTATACGGGTCCTGTTATCACTTACGATGCAGCAAATGATGGTGGCGTTCCTATGGTCTTCGCAGAGAGCTCTTATGCCGTAGATGCTGATGTGACAGCCGCTATAGAGGCTCTTATCGAGGATGTGACTCCGTATCGCAATACCTTGAAGGCTGTTATTGATGCATGTGCCTCGATAACGTTTGGTTCAGGCCTGAACGAATACACCGCAAACAGTGCATACACGGATGCCCTTGCTGCAGCCAACACAGCTTATAACAACAGCAGTGCAACCAAGAGCGAATTGCAGACTGCAACTTCTAATCTGGAGACTGCTATGGCAGGATTGAGCATCAATACTCCAGCCACTGGAAAATTCTATCGCATCAAAGGTTATTCTAACAACTACATCACCTCTAACACCGCAGGAAGTAATGCTTCGATGAATGGAACGGCCAGTGCGAACAATATTGTTTACTATAGCGCAGATTGTAATCTCATATTCTTTGGCAGCGGATACGGTTTGTTCAACACGTGTTATGTTGCCAATGCAGGTTCTACATTGAATACTTATGATTTCATCCAAGGTGCACAAATGGGTAAGTATTATGTAAAATCCAATGCAACAGGAATGGGTACTTATTGCTACGACCATACAACTGATGGCTCTAAAGTTAATCGTAACACGAATCCTGTTACAAGCGGTAGCTATCAGACTGACTGGACGCTTGAAGAAGTCACCACTCTTCCCGTTACTATCAGCTCCGCTCTCTATGCTACTCTCTATGCTCCTGTAGCTTTGACGATTCCTTCTGGAGTTAAAGCATACAAGGCTACGGACAATGGCACATATCTGACGTTGACGGAAGTAGAGACAACCATTCCTGCTAACACTGGTGTTATCCTTGCAGGATCTGAAGGAACTTATAACTTCGACATTACTACTGGTGGTAGTGTTGACGGGAATGCTCTTACTGGTACAGTTGCTGCTATAACACGTCCTGATGGCAGCTTCATCCTTGCGACTGGTTCTGCAGGTGTTGGTTTCTATGGCGACGGTGCAACCACAATTCCTGGCTTCAAGGCTTATCTCGCAAGCGGTAGCGGTGGTGTTAAGGCTTTCCGCTTTGATGATGACGAGGATGCCATTAAGTCACTCTTCGAAACACAAGACAATGCTGAGATTTACAACCTTGCAGGTCAGCGCCTCAGCAAGCTGCAGAAGGGCGTGAACATCGTCAATGGTAAGAAAGTATTGGTAAAATAATAAGCCTCTCCCTCACCCCCTCCCCCGAGAGGGAGGGGAGATAGGGGTGGAAAGTAATTTAAGTTCAGATTTAAGTGAGATTTAAGTTCAATAACGACATACAACGATTTAAGTTTCGAGTTATGAAAAAGACATATATCATTCCTGAGATGCAGCTCACAGTAATCGCTTGCGAGCAACTGATTGCAGAGTCTTTAGGCAAGCATGCTACTGGTGCCGACTCTGACGTAGTTCTCGTCAAGGAAAACAACTCGTCAACTCCCGACTACAACGTCTGGGATGACGACTGGAGCAAGAACTGATGTTGGTTCAGGGTTCCAGGTTCCAAGTTCCAGGTTCCAGGTTCTAGGTTCCAGGTTCCAGGTTCCGGGTTTCAGGTTCCAGCGTCTGACGTCGTAACACCTCATATATCATAGTTACAGCAGCTATATGCTTCTTCGGAGGCGTATAGCTGTTGTTGTGATTGGGCATTTGTTTTTTCGGAAATTGTGCAGGGGAGTTGAAAAAAAGTTGTACCTTTGCCGCTGAGTAAGGCACAAAGGTCTTACGACAGCTCTTATGACAGACGCAGAACAGGGACATCACATGGGGTGGCGTAGCCGTATCAACGACTACAGCCGCGCAGGTTATTATCATATCACGATCAAGGTGAGCCGCGAGCGGTGGTGGCCCTTGGGGCGGGTGATAGGCGATGTGGCGGTGCCTGATGGTGGCGAGGATGCGCCACGCGTGGATTTGTCCGCCGTAGGGCGGATGGTGGAGGAGGAACTGTTAGGGAGCATCCCGAAGTATTATCCTATGGTGGAAGTGCAGGACTATGTCATCATGCCCGAGCACCTGCACTTCATCCTTTATGCCCGTCGCCCCATCGTCAGCCAGAACGGGCGCAGCACACATCTTGGGCAGGTCATCGCCGGTTTCAAGAAGGGCTGCAACCGCCGGTTCTGGGAGATGACGGGGCAGAGGGGCGAGGACGGGCAGAGGGGCGAGGAAGGGCAGAGGGGAGAGGAAGGGCAGAGGGGAAAAACCTCTGTGGCGGAAGGGATGGCAAAAGGGGGGATGGTTTCGCCTTCGGCGATTTTCCCGCAGAAATATAAGGTGCCCTCTCAGGCCAGCACGGGGCGGCAGCCCCTATTCGCCTTAGGCTACGTCGATGTGATGCCCCTCAAGGAGGGGCAGCTGGATAAGCAGCGCGAGTATATCCATAATAATCCGCGGAGTCGGCTCATGAGGAGCCAGCAGCGGAGCGTGCTTCAAGCACAGCGCGGCGGCATAGACACGGCGCTGCCGCTGGCGGGGCTCAAACGCTATCTGCAGCGCGAATGTAAACCGCATCAAATAACGGAGGAGATTTGGGCGAGGCTGTTGGGGAGGCTGCTGGTGACGGGGAAGGAGATGGCATCGGGAAAACCGATGCCGGCGGAAGGGGAGAAGGGGATGGCAACGGGGAAAGCGATGCCGGCGGAAGGGGGGAAGGGGATGGCAACGGGGAAAGCGATGCCGGCGGAAGGGGAGAAGGGGATGGCAACGGGGAAAGCGATGCCGGCGGAAGGGGGAAAAGGGATGGCAACGGGGAAAGCGATACCGGCGGAAGGGGAGAAGGGGATGGCATCGGAGAAACCGATGCCGGCGGAAGGGGCGCAGGCGGGCTTGGGTGCGGCGGTGCCTTTCGTGGCAGTGGATTCTTATGGGGATAGGGGGTTGCTGGGGAGGCGGCTGTTGCCTGTGGTGTGCCATAACAGGGATAGGGCGTTGTTTGAATGGCAGAAGCGGCGGTGTATAGAGGAGGCGCAGCGGGGTGCTGTGCTGGTATCGGCGCGGATAGCAAAGGGGGAGCAGGAAATTATAGATGCTGCAGTGCAAGCGGGGTATGCGGTTATAGTGGTTGAGGATAATGGCTTCCCAGATGTTTATCATCCCTCAGCGGCGCGGATAGAGCGGTGCGCTAATGGGCGGCTGCTGATCGTTACGCCGTGGCGCTTCGCTTACCGGCGTGTAGGGGAGGCTATCACGGTGGCGGAGTGCAAGGTGATGAACTGCGTGGCACAGGCGTTGTGCCGGAAGGCAGATAACTGGTGGCGGAGTGAGTAAAAAAGTGGGGGAAAATTTGGTGGAGTGATGAGAAGGTGCTACCTTTGCTGACGGAATTGAAAAACTATTCTTTTTTAGCTTATGAAAAACGGTATGAATCTGAGAGCGTGGTTGACGGCTGTGGTCATGGCTGTCGTAGTGGTGCCGACGTGGGCACAGGACAAGCAGGCGGTGACGCCCGAGAACAGGCTGATAGCGCTGCGCCACGAGATGGAGCAGATCGCGGACGTGAAGGCACAGCGTCATATCATCCGCGAGATGGCAGCGACGGGTACGTTCGTGGCGATGAACACGCTGGGAACGTGGCTCGACGACAAGGCGCTGCAGAAGGAGGCGGCACGGGGCGTGGCGACGATAGCGCTGGCACATCCCGACTACGACGGCCACTGGACGCGTTACCTGTTGGCGAAGGCGATGCCGTTGGTCGGCGGCAAGCAGCGCAAGGCCATCATGGCACAGCTGGCGCAGCCGCCGGTGGAGGGTTTCGTGAGTCATTTCAACGGCCGCGACCTGACGGGCTGGAAGGGCTTGGTGCAAAACCCCATCGTGCGCAGCAAAATGACGGCCCTGCAGCTGGCTGAGGCGCAGAAGGCGGCGGACGAACGGATGCGTGCCGACTGGCAGGTGGAGGACGGACTGCTGGCGTATGTCGGCACGGGCTACGATAATATATGTACCGTGGAGCAGTACGGCAACTTCGAGATGCTGGTGGACTGGCGCCTCGACCCGACGGGCAAGGAGCCGGATGCGGGCATCTACCTGCGTGGCACGCCGCAGGTGCAGATCTGGGACATCGCCCGTACGAATGTCGGCGCCCAGGTGGGCTCGGGCGGACTCTACAACAACCAGCAGAACCGCAGTACACCGCTCGTCGTGGCGGATAACCCGTTGGGCGAATGGAACTCGTTCTACATCTGCATGAAGGGCGACCGTGTGACGGTGCGCCTGAATGGCATCCTCGTCGTGGACAACGTGCCTTTGGAGAACTATTGGGACCGCTCGCAACCGATCTTCCCCGTCGAACAGATCGAGCTGCAGGCGCACGGCAGCAAAGTCTATTACCGCGACATCTTCATCCGCCGCCTGTAGGCTGAGGTGTTTTATATGTTTTTGTGAAAGGAAGCGTGTTGTTGTGAACTTTTTTGGCGTTTTGTGCTTGCAGTTCGGAAAATAGTTGTAACTTTGCAGCACGAAAATCGATGATATGTTCAACTTTAAACATCAAAACAGACTATGAAACCAACTCTTTTCCTCCTCGCTGCCGGCATGGGCAGTCGCTATGGCGGACTGAAGCAGCTCGATGCGCTGGGTCCCAACGGCGAAACGATCATGGACTATTCCATTTATGATGCCATTCAGGCCGGCTTCGGCAAGATCGTGTGGGTCATCCGCCGCGACTTCGAGGATCAGTTTCGCAATCAGATCCTGAAGAAGTACGAGGGTCACGTCCCCTGCGAGCTCTGCTTCCAGGCTTTGGACGACCTGCCCGAAGGCTTTAGCGTTCCCGAAGGCCGCGTGAAGCCGTGGGGTACGAACCACGCCGTGTTGATGGGTAAGGACGTCATCAAGGAGCCCTTCTGCGTCATCAACTGCGACGACTTCTACAACCGCGACGCCTTCATGGCCATCGGTAAGTTCCTCGCCGAGCTGCCCGAAGGTTCCAAGGGCAAGTATGCTATGGTGGGCTTCCGCGTCGGCAACACCCTGTCCGAGAACGGCAGCGTGGCACGCGGCGTATGCTCCACCGACGAGAACGGTAACCTGAAGGATATCGTCGAGCGCACCGAGATCGAGACCATCGACGGCGAGATCTGCTACAAGGAAGACGGCGAATGGAAGCCCGTGGGTGGCGAGAATGTGCCCGTCAGCATGAACATGTGGGGCTTCACACCCGACTACTTCGCCTACAGCGAGGAATACTTCAAGGAGTTCCTCTCCGACCCGAAGAACATGACGAACCTGAAGGCTGAGTTCTTCATCCCGCTGATGGTGGACAAGCTCATCAACGAGGGTACGGCCACCTGCAAGGTGCTCGACACGACCTCGAAATGGTTCGGCGTGACGTATGCCGCCGACCGTCCCGGCACGGTAGAGCGCATCAAAGCCCTCGTCGATGCCGGCGTCTATCCCTCGCCGTTGTTCTAATGATCCTTTCTTAAGAAGTACAATTAGTTTTCGGACAAAGACCAAAAAAGGAGGCTGTGTCGTTCTGATGACACAGCCTCTTGTAGTTATTGGGTAAAGGAGTTATTTCTCGTTCGCGTCGATGTCGATCTTGCGTATGTAGAACTTGGCTTTGGCACAAAGTTCGTCGAAGTGGTTCTGCATGTCGAAGATGCGTCGTTGCTCTGCGTAGTAGGCTTCGTTGGTCCTGCCCTTGACCCTTGGCAGCATGGCTTTGAAGCGCTCCCTGACGGCATTGAGGCTGTCCTCGAATCTGGCGAGGCTGTCGCGCGTCTCCATCAGCTCGATGCTGTCGAGGGTGAGTATGGCGGCGCGGCGTGCCTGTATGGCGGTGGGGTGTAGCTGTCGGAGGCTGAGGATGGTGTCGCGTGCTGCGGCATAATGTTTGTTGGCCAGCAAGTCGCGTGCCTGGTCCAACATGGCGAAGGCGGTTTCCTCGGCGGAAACCTCCTCTGTGGTCTTACAGCCGAGGGTGATTAGGGCTGTTCCAACGACGATGAAAGCGTATATGAGTTTCATTTCGGACGCAAATTTAGGGCTTTCCGCAAATCTTTCCATCGCGGAGCCTTCAGTCTCAACTTTTTTTATTACTTTTGCGGCTGTTTTCAATATCCTTAACACAATGAGACAACTCGATCGCGGTCAGTTGGCCGCTTTATTGGATCTTCCGATCTTCCACACGATAGGCGAAACGGCCGATGAGAAGGGCATGGAATGTTATGTGGTGGGCGGCTATGTGCGCGACCTCTTCCTTGAACGTCCGTCGAAGGACATCGATGTCGTCGTCGTGGGCAGTGGCATAGAACTGGCCAAGGCCGTGGCAAAACGGTTGGGACGCGCCGCCCACGTCAGCGTGTTCAAGAACTTCGGCACGGCACAGTTAAAAGTTGAAAGTTCAAAGTTGAAAGTTGAAAGTTCAAAGTTGAAAGTTCTTGAAGGATCAAGCGTCCCGTTGGGCCGAGCGGAAAGTTCACAATTAAAAGCGGAAAGTTCACAGTTGAATTCTCTTGAGGTGGAGTTCGTCGGGGCTCGGCGCGAGAGCTACAGCCACGACTCGAGGAAGCCGGTGGTCGAGGATGGCACGTTGGAGGACGACCAGAACCGTCGTGACTTCACCATCAACGCCATGGCAGTATGCCTGAACCGAGAAAGGTTTGGCGAGTTGGTGGATCCCTTTGACGGCGTGTGGGATTTGGAAGACCGCATCATCGCGACGCCTTTGGATCCCGATGTGACGTTCTCCGACGACCCGCTGCGCATGATGCGTGCCATACGCTTTGCGACACAGCTCAACTTCATGATTGAGCCAGAGACGTTGGACGCATTGAGCCGTAATGCCGAACGCATCAAGATCATCTCGCAGGAACGTATCATCGACGAGTTGCAGAAGATCATGGCCTCGGATGCGCCAGCCATCGGCTTCGAACTGTTGTTCCAGACCGGTCTCCTGGAAATCATCTTCCCCGAGCTGTATGCCTTGCAAGGCGTGGAGACGATGAACGGCCGTGCCCATAAGGATAATTTCTGGCATACGCTGGAAGTGCTGACGAACGTCGTACGGAGTATTCGTTTAACGTTTAACGATGAACGTTTAGAACAAGAAGAATTAAACGCTCAACGCTCAACGCTCAACGTAAAAGAACGTAGCCTCTGGCTCCGCTGGGCTGCCCTGCTGCACGACATCGGTAAGCCGAAGTCCAAGCGTTGGGATCCTCAGTTGGGGTGGACGTTCCATAACCATAACTATATCGGCGAGAAGATGGTGCCGCAGATCTTCCGCAGGATGAAGCTGCCGATGGACGAGCGTATGAAATATGTCCAGAAGCTGGTGGGGCTGCACATGCGTCCCATTGCCATCGCTGATGACGAGGTGACGGATTCGGCGGTGCGCCGTCTGCTGTTTGAGGCGGGCGACGACATCGATGACTTGATGCTGTTGTGCGAAGCCGACATCACGAGCAAGAACGAGCAGCGTAAGCAGCGTTTCCTCGATAACTTCCAACTCGTGCGCCACAAGCTGGTGGACCTGGAGGAGCGCGACCGCATCCGTAACTTCCAGCCGCCCGTCGATGGCGAGGAGATCATGCAGCGCTTCCATCTGACGCCCTGCCGCGAAGTGGGCGTGCTGAAGACGGCTGTCAAAGATGCCATCCTCGACGGCGTGATTCCCAACGAGCACGATGCCGCCCTGCAGTTCGTCATCGAGAAGGCGAAGACGATGGGGCTGGAAGTTGAGAGTTGAAAGTTGAGAGTTGAAAGTTCTTCGAAGTATCGAAGCGTCGCAAGCGCCGAGCGGAAAGTTGAGAGTTGAAAGTTCACACCTATATATTATGGTACAGGATATACAGTTGCGAGTGCTGCCTCAGGTGGCAGCTTCAGAGTCGGGCATCAAGACCTTTCTCACGCAGGAGAAAGGCTTGGATGGTCGTCGGTTGAAAGGCATTCGGGTGGTGAAGAGGAGCATCGATGCCCGTCAGCGCCAGGTGATGGTGAACCTGACGGTGCGGACATGGATAGACGAAGAGCCCGACATGGCGGCTTTCGAGAGGATCGATTATCCTCAAGTCGAAGGCCGGCCCCAGGTGGTGGTCATCGGTGCCGGCCCTGGCGGTCTCTTTGCTGCCTTGCGTCTCATCGAGCTGGGCTTGCGCCCCATTGTCGTGGAACGCGGCAAGAATGTTCACGACCGCAAGAAAGACCTGGCACGCATCGCTCGGGAACATGTCGTGGACCCTGAAAGCAACTACTCGTTCGGCGAGGGTGGGGCAGGGGCCTACTCCGACGGCAAGCTCTACACCCGTTCTAAGAAGCGCGGCTCGGTGGAGAAGATCCTGAATGTGTTCTGTCAGCACGGTGCTTCGACGGATATCCTCTGCGATGCACATCCCCATATCGGCACCGACCGCTTGCCGCGTGTCATCGAGAATATGCGCAACATGATTCTGAACTGTGGCGGCGAGGTGCATTTCGAGACGAAGATGACCGACCTGCTCATCAAAGAGGATAAGGTTGTCGGTTGTGTGTGCCAAAATCTTCAATCATCAATCATCAATCCTCAATCATCAATAGAATTCCACGGTCCCGTGATCATGGCGACCGGTCATTCCGCACGCGATGTATATCGGATGCTGGCCGCTCAGGGCATTGAGATCGAGGCCAAAGGCATTGCCGTGGGCGTACGTCTGGAGCATCCTTCGGCGCTGATTGACCGCATACAGTATCATAGCCGTGAGGGTCGTGGCAAATGGCTGCCGGCGGCGGAGTATGCCTTCGTGCAGCAATGCCAGGGACGAGGGGTCTATAGCTTCTGTATGTGTCCCGGCGGTTTCGTCGTGCCGGCAGCAACAGGGCCGGAACAGGTGGTGGTGAACGGCATGAGTCCCAGCCATCGAAACGGACGATGGAGCAACTCGGGCATGGTCGTCGAGGTGCGACCGGAAGACGTGGGAATTGGACAATTGGACAATTTACAATTGGACAATGGTGAGGGGGCCCTTAAGATGATGGCGTTCCAGGAAGAGCTGGAACGGCTGGCGTGGCAGCAGGGAGGACGCCGACAGACGGCACCGGCGCAGCGCATGGCAGACTTCGTGAACGGACGTCTGAGCTATGACCTGCCCGAGAGCAGCTATGCCCCGGGGCTGATCTCGTCGCCGCTGCATTTCTGGATGCCTAAGTTCATCACCGAACGACTGCAGGAAGGCTTCCGTGCTTTTGGCCGCAAGAGTCATGGCTTCCTGACGAACGAGGCTACGGTGATCGGCGTCGAGACACGTACGTCGGCTCCGGTGCGTATCGTCAGAAATAATGAGACCCTCCAACACGTGAGGTTGGAAGGTCTCTATCCTTGCGGCGAAGGTGCCGGTTATGCCGGTGGCATCGTCAGCGCTGCCATCGATGGCGAGCGTTGTGCCGAGGCGGCAGCTTCGCAGATGAACTGTTGACTTATTCGTCAGCCGGAGCCTGATCGATCAGCTCGAGGAACTCGTCGAGCTTCGGCGTGATGATGATCTGTGTGCGGCGGTTGCGCTGGCGACCGGCCTCGGAGTCGTTGGAGGCAACGGGATTGTACTCGCCACGGCTGCCTGCCGTCATACGCTTAGGATCAACACCGTAGCGATTCTGCAATTCCTGTACGACGCTGGAAGCACGTAGTGCAGCGAGGTCCCAGTTGTTGCGGATGTTCTCGCGGCTGATGGGCACGTTGTCGGTGTTACCCTCGATGAGCACTTCGTAGTCGCGGTAGTCGTTGATGATCTTGGCAATCTTCTCAAGCGTCTCGGCGGCACGGTCGCTGATCTGATAGCTGCCGCTCTTGTAGAGCATGTTGTCAGCCAACGAGATATACACGACGCCCTTGAGCACCTGGACATCGACATCCTTCAGCTCCTCCTTGGAGAGGGAGCGTGTGAGCTTGTTGGTGAGTACGACGTTGAGGCTGTCGCTCTTGTCCTTGGCTTCGACGAGTTGCTTGATGAACTTGTTGGAGGCGTTGATCTCATCGACCAGTTTGGCGATATTGACATTACCGGCCTGTAGGTTCTTGTCGAAGGAGCCTTGCAGCGCAGCGTAAGCTTTGGCTAAGCGCTCGTTCTCGGCCTTGGCGTCTGCCAGGCGCTCCTCAAGGGTCTTGATGGTGACGCGATTCTCGGCGAGCTTGACCTGAGCGGCCTGGTACTCGCTCTGCAGGGTGTTGTAGTTGCCTTGCAGCTCATTGAATTTCTTCTTGCTGGCGCAGGAGGTCAGCAGAAGGCCTGCGGTGAGCAGGAGGATAATCTTTTTCATAGTCATTCAATTTACGTTAGTAATTTGTAGATCATAGATTTTCTAGATTTTCTAGATTTTCTAGAGGTTCTAGAGATTCTAGAGGTTCTAGAGTTTCTAGGGATTCTAGAGATTCTAGATTATCTAAAAATGATTCTTTTTCGGTGCAAAGGAATAGTTTTATCGGCAAACCACCAAAAACTTACACCTTATTTATATTAAATGACGTTAAAAGGGCAGGAATTGTTAAGGAAAGTCATCAAAAAGGTGTACCTTTGACAACTATTTTATACGATTACACAATGAAACGACTCTTTTTGCTCACGATTGTCGCAGTTTTATCGCTGTGCGTTGCTCCTGTTTCCGCTCAGGATTACACCCCGTTGTCGTTGAATGACCTCACGCCTCTCAACCAGGCGCAGAACCGTCCTTGGGTGAGTGTCCACGATCCTTCCGTCGTCCATTCGACAGGCAACACCTATTATATTATAGGCTCCCATCGGGGCTGGGCCCGTTCGAACAACCACATGGTGAGCTGGCAGGGTGTGGACAACAACAACCTGTTCGGCACAGTGAACAGTTCGGGTAACGTCGTTGTGACCAACTTTGCCAACGCTTTCTCGAAAAACCAGACGACGAAGGTGAAGGCGCTGGTCAACGGTTCGGTGCAGGAAGTAGATTTCGGCACTTACAACGCTGAGGCTTGGGCACATGCCGACGACGGAGGCTACAACATCGCCGGCAACCTCTGGGCGCCCGACATCATCTGGAACCCCACGATGAGGAAATGGTGTATGTACATGAGCGTCAACGGCACAGGCTGGCACTCGGTGATTGTATTGCTGACAGCCAATGCCATCACAGGTCCCTATGTCTATCAAGGACCTGTGACGTTCTCTGGTTTCATCAACGGCACCAACAGCTATATCAACTGGAAGAAGACGGACTTGGAGCTGGTCATCGGCAAGCAGAACACGTTGCCGGCACGCTACAACCGAGGTGGCGACTGGGGCACCTACTGGCCCAACAATATCGATCCTTGCGTGTTCTACGACGATGACGATCAGCTGTGGATGAGCTATGGCTCGTGGAGCGGTGGCATCTTCATGCTGAAGCTGGACAAGGAGACGGGTTTGCGTGATTACACCGTCACCTATCCCGAGACGAAGGACAATGGCGGCCGCCCCGTCACCGATCCCTATTTCGGCAAACGCATTGCCGGTGGCTACTACTCCAGCGGCGAGGCCTCGTATATCCAGAAGATCGGCAACTACTACTACCTCTTCATGAGCTACGGCGGTTTGGAATCGACGGGTGGCTACGAGATTGCCATCTTCCGTTCGGAGAAGCCCGATGGTCCTTACCTCGACGCCCAGAACCTCGATGCCTTCTACAACGGTCGCTACTGGCTCAACTATGGTCCTAACCAGCAGACGACAGGCGGTATGCGTCCCTTCGGCGCCTACGACAAGTGGGGCTTCATGACGGTGGGCGAGCTGGCGCAAGGCCACAACAGCGCCATCGTCGATGACGAAGGTCGTGCGTTCATCGTCTATCACACGCGCTTCAACGATGGCGGCGAAGGCCACCAGGTGCGTGTACACCAACTCTTCCAGAATGCGCAGGGCTGGCTGTGTGCTGCCCCCTTCCAGTTCGACGGCGAAGAGGACAATGATGCCACATTGGCTGCAGGCTGTCGTTATACGAAAGAAGAGATCGTCGGCGACTATGAGGTGCTCATCCACCGCTACCGTCTCGACCATGCCAACCGCGAAGTGGTCACGCCTATTCACTTGACCCTGAACGACAACGGACGCATCACGGGCGACCTGTCCGGTTCGTGGACGATGACCGACGGCACGGCTTACATCAAAGTGACGGCCGGAAGCGTGACCTACAATGGCGTGGTCGTGCAGCAGCAGATGGACGGCACGTCGTACAAGGCCATCTGCTTCACCGCAACGGCCAACAACGGCGTGAGCATCTGGGGATGGAAGATGGAACCCCAGTCCGCCATCGCCTATACCTATAAGAATTATGACGTTCCGGTGAGCAATAATGCCACGGTGAGCAAGAACCTGTCGCTCTCGGGCACAGGCTATTACGGTGCCCGCGTGGAATGGAACTCTTCGGAGCCAGACGTGATCTCCAATACCGGTAAGTACAATCCTACGGACGCCAACGTCCCCGTTGAGTTGACGTGTCGCATCGTTTGCGGCAATTATAGCTACGATCGCACGTTCAACGTCACTGCTTCCCGTGCCAAGGCCGTCAATGGCGATGCCACTTCGGGCATTATGGCTTACTACAACTTCGACGAAAAGCCGACGCTCAACCTCTACAATGAGGAGCAGGTTGCATACTATGGCAGAGTCGGCTCATCGACCACAGCTGCAGCGTTGGAGGAGGATGCAGACCGCTTCGGCAAGGTGGCACACCTGACGGGAGCAGCAGAACGTGCCAACAGCTACGTTCGCTTCATCAATCCTCTGCAGGGCTTGAGCGACCTCGAGGGCTTTACCATCTCGACATGGGTGCGCCGCGACGATGTTGATGACCTGACGGGCACGCTGTGGGCCTTCACCGACAAGATGGGTAACCTCACGACCGTCTCCGAGCGACTCTTCATGACCGGCAATGCGTTCGTCGGTTTCGAGAGCGGCGATAACCATTTCGAAATCAACCATCCTAACGACGTGACCACCAACTATATCGCCAACCGTTGGTCACTCGTCACGTTGACCGTGTCCAAGGAGGACGGCCTCGCACTCTATGTCGATGGCTCGCGCAAGCAGTGGAAGACCTTCACGTCATCAGCAGGAACGGCTTCTACGGCAGCCTTGGCGGCTAAGATGTTTGATTATCAGCACGTGATGGACTTCATCACCAAGGCCGGTTATCTGCAGCTCGGCCTGGGTTCGGGCTACGGTTCGCCGGAGGCCAGCTTCGATGATCTTTTGGTGTACAACCGTGCGCTCTCGCCGTCCGATGTCAGCGCCCTCAACACGTTGCTCAACCGCGTCAATGACTTCTCGCCGGAAGGCACAGGCATAGAAACGATCGTACCTGCTGTCGCTCAACCGTCGAGAGGCATCTTTGACCTCAGCGGACGACAGATTCCAACGGGCACCACGCTCGAACGGGGCATTTACATCATCAACGGCAAGAAAGTGATGGTGCGTTAAACGCTAATCGACTATACGTTAAACGAAATAATAACCTTTGGCCTTGATCTCCGCCCAAACGCGGGGTTCAAGGCCAAAGCCGTTATAAGCAGGATCGTGGGCTATGGCCTCACGTATTTGTGTGGATGACAGGTCGATGAGGGGCGTGCAGACAAGTCTGACACCATCGGGCAGCGAGGCTTCGTCAATGGGGAAGCCAGGACGGGGATAGATGATCACGCGATGGTGGCTGAGGATGTCTTCGGCGCGATACCACTGCGGGAAGCGATGCCAGTTGTCGGCACCGATGACGAGTTCGAAAGCGTGGTCGGGATAGGCCGTGCGTAAGCCTTCGAGCGTCGTCACCATATACGACGGACGGGGCAGATGAAACTCAAAATCACTCACCTTCAAATGACGCTTGCGACCTATGGCAAGACGGGCAAGACGCAAGCGGGCGGCATCGTCGAGCAAACCGGAAGCGGGCTTCAACGGGTTCTGCGGCGAGACAAGGAACCATAACTCGTCGACGATGCCCTGTCGGACGAGCCATTGTCCCAGGGCGATGTGACCTGTGTGGATGGGGTTGAAGCTTCCGCCGTAAATGCCGATGGATGAAGACCCACCCCCCGCCCTCCCTGTGAGGGAGGGAGTTGAATGTGGTGCCAGTTGTTCTTCTCCCTTATACATATTAAATTATCGGTTCTTCAAAGGTAACCACTCCCTCCCTACAAGGGAGGGTGAGGGGTGGGTCCTAAGAAATCGCATATGACCGTGTAGGCATCAGCCTTGGCGGTTTCGAGGTTGTCGTTGACGACGATCTGGTCGAAACGCGGTGCGAAGGAGAGCTCGTAGGCAGCGCGGTCGAGGCGTTGTTGGATGACCTCGGGGGCATCGGTGCCGCGTCCTTCGAGGCGACGGCGCAGTTCCTCGATGCTGGGTGGCTGGATGAAGAGGCTCAGGGCGCGGTCGCCGAAGTAGTCCTTCAGCCGCATGCCGCCGTGGACATCGACGTCGAAGATGACGTTTTGTCCTTCGGCCAACTGCTTTTCCACCTGTGCCTTGAGGGTACCGTAGTAGCGGTCCTCGTACACTTCCTCATATTCGATGAAATCGTCGGCGGCGATGTGCTCGCGAAACTCCTCGGGCGACATGAAGAGGTACTCCACGCCGTGCTGCTCCTGACCGCGAGGCGGTCGGGTGGTGGCTGACACCGAGAATGCCAGGTTCAGTTCCTCGTGAGGCATCAGGCTGTTGATGATCGTGCTCTTGCCGCTACCGGAAGGAGCGCAGAAGATGATGGCGGACCCTCCTCTCGAGGACCCCTCTTTTAGGGAGGGAGCAGAATGTCCTGCATGACTAACTTTATTATTCATTTTAATATGGTGATTTCTATCTTGAAAACTGACCACTCCCTCCCTCACAGGGAGGGTGAGGGGTGGGTCTTCTACATGACATTAAGTACTTGTTCCTTAATCTGTTCGAGCTCGTCCTTCATCTTGACCACGATGTTCTGCATCTCGGCGATGTTGGATTTGCTGCCGGTGGTGTTGATCTCGCGTCCCGTTTCCTGAGCGATGAAGCCGAGCTTCTTACCCTGTCCGTGGCCGCTGGCCATCGTCTCGGTGAAGTAGCGCAAGTGGTTGGCTAAGCGTTGTTTCTCCTCGTTGATGTCGAGTTTCTCGATGTAGTAGATCATCTCCTGCTCCAGGCGGTTGCGATCGACCTGCACTTCGGGTATCGAGTTGAGCCCGTCGATGATACGGCTGCGGATCTTCTCGACACGAGCCTGTTCATAAGGCTCAATCTGTGCAAGGAGTTCCGTGATGTTGGCGATTTTCTCGGCAAACTTCTTCTCGAGAGCAGCCCCTTCCTGGCGACGGAAGTCCATGAGGGCGTCGATGGCGTGTTGAGCCACGTCGTGAGCCACGGCCCATTCTTCCTCCGAGAGTTCCACGACCTCCGTCCGCGTCAGCACATCGGGTAGCCGCAGCAACGTCGGAATCCATTGCTCTTCGGGATCCTCAAGGTCGAATTCCTCGACGATGCTGTTGATCTGTTCGACGTAGGACTTGACGATGGTGCGGTTGATGGGTGTTGAGGCATTGTTGTCGTCGCGTTCGATGAAGAGGCTGAAGTCCACCTTGCCACGTTCGAGGGCTGTGGAGATCATGGCGCGCAGCTCCATCTCCTTCTCGCGATAGATGGGCGCGATGCGTGTCTGCAAGTCGAGAGCCTTGCTGTTGACGGACTTGATCTCGGCGGTAATTTTCTTGCCACGGTATTCGGCTGAAGCCTTGCCGTAGCCGGTCATTGATAGAAGCATTTTATTCGTTCAGCGTTTAGCGTTTAACGTTTATTTCTTTATAAATAGGTCCGCGTTCAACGTTTAAACGCTAAACGTTCAACGTTAAACGACGATTGTTTTGGGTGCAAAGATAGTAAAAAGTGAAATAGGAAAGCGTGAAAAATGGGAAATATAAGAATGAATAAGGAAAAAAGAGATAAAAAAACTATAAATTGTAAATTGTAAATCGTCAAATCGTAAATTATGTGTATCTTTGCACCCTAAAATGGGATTAACCCCATTAATCGTTAATAGTAAATTGTCAAATTGTAAATTACATTGGCTTGCATACTACATATTGAGACCAGTACGAAGGTGTGTTCGGTGGCGGTGAGCGAAGATGCTCACGTCATTTTCGAGCAAACCGATTTAGAGGGACCTAATCATGCTACACGCTGCGGCGTCTTTGTTGACGAAGCCCTGAGCTTTGCCGAGAGCCACGCTATTCCCTTGGATGCCGTCGCCGTCAGCGAAGGTCCGGGCAGCTACACGGGATTGCGCATCGGCGTGTCGATGGCCAAAGGTGTCGCTTATGGTCGCGGTGTTCCGCTCGTGGCCGTATCGACCCTGGAACTGTTGTGCGTACCCCTTTTGCTCTACCGCGAGGACATCGAGGACGAGGCGCTTTTCGTGCCGATGATCGATGCCCGCCGCATGGAGGTCTATGCCGCTGTCTATGACCGGGCGTTGAAGCCTTTGCGCGCCATCCATGCCGACATCGTGGACGCCGACACCTATCGCGAATGGCTCGACCGCGGCCCGGTGTACTTCTTCGGCGACGGTGCCGCGAAGTGCAAGGCCGTCATCCAGCATCCCAACGCCCATTTCATCGAGAACATACATCCGCTGGCCAAGCACATGTATCCCCTCGCAGCCCGTGCACTCAGCCGGGGCGAGACGGTCGATGTGGCCTACTTCGAACCATTCTATCTCAAGGATTTCGTGGCCACGAAACCGAAGAATCCGTTTAGCGTTTAACGATTAACGCATAAAGGCTGAACGACAAGAAAATAAAAGGACTAATCATCTAAACGTTAAACGCTAAACGTTAAACGAAAATGACCTATAACACCCAACGTGAGAAAATGATCCTGCCGGAGTACGGTCGCACCATCCAGGAGATGGTGGACATCTGCCTGCAGATTGAAGACCGCAGCGAACGTCAGCGCTGTGCCAAGAATATCATCGCCGTGATGACCACGATGAACCCTGACGTCCGTCAGCAACCCGACTACGAACGCAAGTTGTGGGATCAGTTGGCCATCCTGTCCAACTATCAGCTCGAAATCGACTACCCTTATGAGGTCGTCAAACCTGAGGACATCACCTCTAAGCCCAAGCCCCTGAAGTACCCGATGACGCGCATCCGCTATCGCCACTACGGCCATCTCACTGAGGAGTTTATGCGCAAGCTGAAGGATATGCCCGAGGGTGCCGAACGCGAAGAACTCACGTCGATGATGGCCAACTTCATGAAGCGCAGTCTCTATAACTGGAACCGCGACACGATGGATGAGCGCAAAGTGCGCACCGACCTGTCGTCTTATACCGACGGCACGGCCAATATCCCCGAGAACTTCCGTTTTGCATCGGTCAGCAATGGCCATCTGCCCGGCAGCAATGCCAGCAAGAAGAAAAGGAAACGCTAAAGCCTAATTCGTCGTTAAACGCTCAACGCAATAATTAAACGCTAAACGTTAAACGAACAAGTATGAGTTCATTCCAGATTGAAGGCGGACATCGCCTCTCCGGCGAGATCACTCCGCAAGGCGCTAAGAACGAAGCACTGCAGGTGCTTTGTGCCACGTTGCTCACCGATGAGCCGGTGCATATCACCAATGTGCCGGACATCTCCGACGTGAACAACCAGATTCAGTTGCTCAAGGAGATCGGCGTCAAGGTGACGCAGCACGGCAAGGGCGACTACACCTTCCAGGCCGATGCCGTGGACCTCGCATTCCTCGAGAGTGAGGAGTTCCTGCGGTGCTCGTCACGTCTGCGGGGCAGCATCATGTTCCTCGGCCCGCTGCTCACCCGTTTCGGTCGCGCTCTGGTGTCGAAGCCGGGCGGCGACAAGATCGGGCGCCGCCGTGTGGACACGCATTTCCTTGGTATGCAGAAGCTGGGTGCCCATTTCCGTTACGACGACGAGCGTGGGGTGTTCGACATCACTGCCGAGCGTCTGCACGGTTCCTATATGCTCTTGGACGAGGCGTCGGTCACGGGAACGGCCAACATCATCATGGCCGCCGTGCTCGCTGAGGGTACGACCACGATCTACAATGCAGCCTGCGAGCCCTATATCCAGCAGCTGTGCCGTATGCTCAATGCGATGGGTGCCCACATCGAGGGCATCGCTTCGAACCTGCTGACCATCCATGGCGTCGAGTGCCTCCATGGCACCGAGCATCGAATTCTGCCTGATATGATCGAGGTGGGTTCGTTCATCGGCATGGCGGCGATGTGCGGCGACGGCATCCTCATCCGCGACGTGGGCTACGATGATCTCGGCATCATCCCCTATACCTTCCGCCGCTTGGGCATCTCCGTGCAGCGCCAAGGCGATAACATCTACGTTCCCTGCCACGACCACTACGAGATCGAGTCGTTCATCGACGGCTCGTTCATGACGTTCAGCGATGCCCCCTGGCCAGGCTTGACCCCTGACCTGTTGAGTGTGCTGCTCGTGGTTTCGACGCAGGCTAAGGGTAGCGTGCTCATTCATCAGAAGATGTTCGAGAGCCGTCTGTTCTTCGTGGACAAGCTCATCGACATGGGCGCTCAGATCATCCTTTGCGATCCCCATCGCGCCGTCGTCGTGGGACACGACAACCAGATGCGGTTGCGTGCCGGACGTATGTCGTCGCCGGATATCCGTGCCGGCATCGCCCTGCTCATCGCCGCCATGAGTGCCGAAGGCGTGAGCACCATCAGTAATATCCAACAGATCGACCGCGGCTACGAGGACATCGAACGACGTTTCAATGCCCTTGGTGCCTGCATCACGAGATTACCCGATTGAAGACAATGATTACCGCCGCCGACGTATATAAAATAGGTATGATCACGCGAACACATGGCGTTCGTGGAGAAGTGGCCTTTCAGTTCACCGACGACGTGTGGGATCGCGTCGAAGCCGATTACCTGTTCCTGAGCCTCGACGGCTTGCTCGTTCCCTTCTTTCTCGAGGAGTGGCGCTTCCGGTCGGACACCGTGGCGTTGCTGAAGTTCGAGGATGTCGATAAGGCAGATGCCGCAGAGCGCCTCGTCGGTGCTGAGGTCTTCTTCCCGAAGGCGTTGACGCCCTCCGAGGTGGACGACGAAGACCTCACGTGGCAGATGTTCACGGGCTTCGAGGTGTGGCAGGAAGGACAGTGCCTGGGGCATGTCTCCTCCGTCTACGACCAGACAGCCAACATCCTATTGGAGATTATCACGCCTGACGGCCGTGAGATTCTCATCCCTGCTCACGAAGATTTCATCCAGCGCGCCGACCATCGCGAACGCCGCCTCTATGTCAGCGTCCCCGATGAACTATTGACCCTGAACGACTAGTAAACTATGATCAATAATTCTCAACAGTCTAAAGATACTACTCCCCTCCTTCACAGGGAGGGGCAGGGGGGTGGGTCTGCCCTTAAACAGATAGCCATCCTCGGTTCCACCGGCTCCATCGGAACGCAGGCGCTGCAAGTCATCGCCGCCCATGCCGACCGCTTCGAGGCGCGCATCCTCACGGCCAACAACCGCTGGCAGCTGCTTGCCGAGCAGGCCCGTCAGTTCCTGCCGGCAGCGGTGGTCATCGCCAACGAGGCACACTACGAGGCACTGCGCGATGCCCTCTCCGATTTGCCGATTGCGGTCTATGCCGGAGCCGATGCCTTGTGCCAGGTCGTGGAGTCCGACGAGGTGGACATGGTGCTCACGGCGATGGTAGGCTTTGCAGGCCTGCCGCCGACGATAGCCGCCATCCGTGCCGGCAAACCTATCGCGCTGGCCAATAAGGAGACGATGGTCGTCGCCGGCGAGCTCATCAATCGCCTGTGCCGTGAACATCAGGTACCTATCCTGCCCGTTGACAGCGAGCATTCGGCCATCTTCCAAAGCCTCATCGGCGAGGTGTCGCCCATCGAGAAAATCATTCTCACCGCCTCCGGTGGCCCCTTCCGCACCTTCACCAAGGAGCAGCTGCAGACCGTCACGCCGCAGATGGCGCTGAGGCATCCCAACTGGGACATGGGCGCCAAGATCACCATTGACTCCGCCACGATGATGAACAAAGGCTTCGAGGTTATCGAGGCCAAGTGGCTTTTCGGCGTTGAACCCGACAAGATACAGGTCGTCGTGCATCCGCAGAGCGTCGTACACTCGGCGGTTCAGTTTGCCGACGGCGCTGTCAAGGCACAGTTGGGCGTGCCGGATATGCGCGTGCCCATCCAACTCGCCTTCTCTTTCCCCGAACGACTGCAAAGTGATTTCGACCGCTTGGATTGGTTCACGATGCACGACCTGACCTTCGAGCGTCCCGACACCGACCGTTTCCGCTGCTTGGCACTCGCCTATGAGTCGTTGCATCAGGGCGGCAACATGCCTTGCATCGTCAATGCCGCCAACGAAGTCGTCAACCGCGCCTTCCTCGTCGGCAACTGTGCCTTCCTCGAGATGGCCGACATCATCGAGAAGACCATGCAGCGCGCCACGTTTATCCAACAACCCACCTACGAGGATTACCTCGCAACGGACAAGGAGGCAAGAAGGATTGCGGCGGAGCAGACCCACCCCTCACCCTCCCTGTGAGGGAGGGGGTAGTCACCTTTCAAGAATAGTAAATATTTATTCATCCAAAAAAAATGACCCTATAACCCGTCACCCTCTCAAATCATTCCACTCCCTCCCTCACAGGGAGGGTGAGGGGTGGGTCTTAAACTATGTCTGTTTTCTGGATTAAAACATTTCAATTGATTCTGTGTTTTGCCCTCTTGATTGTGTTGCACGAGGGCGGTCATTTCTTCTTCTCGAAGCTCTTTGGCGTTCGCGTGGAGAAGTTCTATATGTTCTTCGACTGGAAGTTCCATCTCTTCTCCACGAAGGACAAATGGTTTGCACGCCTGTTCCCGAAGGTGGCCAAGAACGAAACCGAATACGGCATCGGCTGGATTCCTCTCGGCGGTTACGTCAAGATTTCCGGCATGGTCGATGAAAGCCTCGACCTCGAGCAGATGAAGCAGCCGGTGCAGCCCTATGAGTTCCGTGCCAAGCCTGTGTGGCAGCGCTTCCTCATCATGGTGGGCGGCGTGCTCGTGAACTTCCTCCTGGCGCTGTTCATCTATGCGATGATCCTCTTCGCTTGGGGCAGCGACACGTTGCCGATGACGCATATCACCGACGGCTTTGCCTACAACGAGATGGCCGAGAACCTCGGCTTCGTCGATGGCGACATCCCCGTGAAGATTGATGGTGAGGCCATCGAAGGTTGGGAAGGCAGCGTCTATCGCGCCATCTCCAAGGCCAAGACCGTCACCGTGCTGCGCGAAGGCAAGGAAGTGGAGATTGCGATGCCCGAAGGTGGCGTCAATATGCTGGAGATGGTCGAGCAGGATCCCCGTTTCCTGTCGGTGAACGTGCCGGCGCGGGTCGATAGCGTCCTTCCCACGGCAGCAGCAGCGAAGGCTGGCATGAAGAAAGGTGCCCGCATCCTTGCCGTTGACGGTCAGGAGGTGCAATGGTGGGGCGACTTCGATCAGATCATGGGGCGCAAGGCCGATGTCCTTGCGGCCGACTGCTCCCACGAGGACAGCGTGAGCCTCCGTCAGCTCCCCGTCGTGTTCATCAACGAGGGTGCCGCGACGCCCGACACCGCAACGCTCATGCTGGACGAGAACTACATGCTGGGCATCGTCAAACTGCCCTATCAGTATTACTACAAAGACGCTTACGTCCACCGCGACTACGGCTTCTGGGAGAGCATCCCCGCCGGCATCGCCTACGGTTGGGAGACCTTGAAGGGTTATGTCAGCGACTTGAAATACGTCTTCACGAAGAAAGGCGCCCAGAGCGTCGGCTCCTTCGGCACGATCGGCAACCTGTTCCCCGCCGTGTGGGATTGGGCGTCGTTCTGGAACATCACCGCCTTCATCTCCATCATCCTCGCCGTGATGAACATCCTGCCCATTCCAGGACTGGATGGCGGCCACATCTTCTTCCTCCTGGTTGAGGCCATCACGCGCCGTCCGCCGTCGGAGAAGTTCATGGAGCGAGCACAGTATGTCGGCATGGCACTCCTCTTTGCGCTCATGGCTCTGGCGTTGTTCAATGATGCCGTTAAGTTCCTGTTCTAAATTCATCATTCATCATTCTTCATTCTTCATTCATAATCATGTCCCGTCATTCTTCATTCTTCATTCTTCTGCTGTTCTTGTCCCTGGCATGTGGCTGCTCCGAGGACAAGGATGCGTCTATGGTCAACTTCCTCGTTGACAACGATAGCATCACGTGTCAGATCAGCGTTCCTGTGCCCGAGTCATCGCTCAAGATGCCCTTTGGCGAATGGCTCGACGAGCTGTTGGGAGGCTACTATACGGGCGATGCCGGCGACCTCGACGCCCTCGTGGCGTTCTACGGGAAGTCGATTACCGACACCCTGCAGGCCCGACTCCGTGAGATGCCGGGCACGCCGAAGGAATATGAGGCGACGGCCGAGAAGACTTACGAGACCGAGCAGTTCGTCACCTACAACCTCTCGACCTACTTCGGCATCGGCGGCGCTCATCCCACCTCGGGCGAGTACGGAGTGACCTTCCGCAAGAACGACGGGCGTCGCATCACGTGGGACATCATCCGTAACGATCAGCTCGTGGCATTCAACGACCTCCTGTGCGAAGAACTCGAAGGCTATTTCAATGTCAAGAGCAGTGCGCAGTTGGAGAAACTGCTCGCCACCGACCGCGTGTTCGACCTGCCCCTGCCCAAGACCCCGCCTTATTTCACCGAGGAGGGTGTCGTCTTTGTCTATCAGCAATATGAGATTGCCGCATACGCCTGCGGTATGCCCGGCAGCACCATACCCTACGATCGCATCAAACCCCTGCTGACCGAATGGGCAAAAAAGATGCTTCCCAAATAGGCCTTGCCTTCCTGCTGCTCGTCATCGGCGGCGGCATCTACCTGCTCATGCGTCAGCCGGTGATGCTGATGCACAAGGTGGCCTCGGAGCTCGGCATCGGCACCTTGATCGATAAGGGCCGTATGCTCGTCCAGGGATGGCAACTGCCCGAATGGATGGTCTTCAGCTTGCCCGGCGCCCTATGGTCAACGGCTTACATCCTGATCATCGACGCTCTGCTGTCCAAGAGCCCGTCGTGGCGCCGTTTCGCCGTAGCCGCCTTCATCCCCCTCGTGGGCATCGTCTCGGAGTTGCTGCAGTTCGTCGGCCTCCTGCCTGGCACGTTCGATGCCTTGGACATCATCGCCTACGCCTTGCCCCTGCTCATCTACGCTTGATTTTTCACTTTTCACTCTTCACTTTTCACTCTTCACTCTTTTCCTATGGAATTCTCAGCTAAACAAATCGTCATCATCATCGTAGCAGCCGCCTTCATTGTCATGGGCGTGCTCACCATTGTCATCGTCGTGACGGAAGATGGCACAGAAAGCAACACCGAGAACGCCGAAGGCACAGGCAAGAAAGGGGAGGCCGACCCCGATCAGCCGCTCGACTATAGCCAAAGCGGCGACAGCGTCGTCGTGCGCAATGCCATCGAAGGCGACCCCTACGAGGAACTCGACGAGCTCATCGGACTCGAGGCCGTCAAGAATGAGGTGCACTCACTCGCCAACTTCGTCAAGGTGCAGAAACAACGTGAGGAGAAGGGCATGAAGACGCCCAAGATGTCCTACCATCTCGTCTTCACCGGCAGCCCCGGTACGGGTAAGACCACCGTGGCGCGCATCGTGGCACGTATCTACAAAGACCTCGGCATCCTCAAGAAGGGCCACACCGTGGAGACCGACCGTGCAGGACTCGTCGGACAGTACCTCGGCGAGACAGCGGTGAAGACCAATGCCGTCATCGACTCGGCCCTCAACGGCGTCCTCTTCATCGACGAAGCCTACTCCCTGACACCCGAAGACCCAGGGCGCGACTATGGTCAGGAAGCTGTCTCCACGCTCCTCAAGCGCATGGAGGACGACCGCGACAAACTCGTAGTCATCATCGCAGGCTACCCCAATGAGATGCAGCGCTTCATCGACTCCAACCCAGGTCTCCAGTCGCGCTTCAACCGCTACATCAACTTCCCCGACTACTCGGCCGCCGATCTCGTGGACATCTTCAAGATGTATGCCAAGAAGGGGCAATATACGCTGACCGACGACGGCGAGACGATGCTCCAGGAACGATTGGAATATGCCGTGGCACACAAGGACCACAACTTCGGCAATGCCCGTTACGTGCGTAATGTGTTCGAGAAAGCCATTCAGGAACAGGCCAACCGCCTCGCCGGACGACGCAACCTCACTGCGACACAGCTCTCCACACTCGAAGCTTCAGACCTCAAGAAGGCATTCGCTGGTGTCAAGCTCACGCAGAACGTCACCCGATAATAAAATATTTTTTTCAAAACAGACTACAGACTACAGCCGCCTCACCTTAATATAACGTGAGTTCCATCGATCGATTGACAACTTTGCCCGTAATCTCTTTGCTGGGCTTATTGCTTACAATCTACTGCCGAAGAAGCCCGAGATGAACATCGAAATCATTGACAAAACCAGATTAATTGCATAAAGCTTATACCGAACTCACGTTATTGATAGTCTTTCAATTAAGGGCCCTGATGAAGGGTGAAGCTTTTTTTGTAATTCGCGTAAAATGAGTCCACCTATTACAGTTGCATCACACGGAATGTCGGATGAAAAAAAATGGCCATCAGGGACAGGAACAAGCGGAAAATCTGCGTTTTATTTGGTCATTTGAAAGGAAAAATTTATATTTGCAGCCCCAAAGGACAGAAAACCCATCACAAATGGGTGGGTCAATGGCTTATTATGATGAAGAATTGCTAAACACATAAGTTATGAAACAGAGATTTTCCTTTTATATCCTGAGCCT
>JAEEGL011548515.1_pt1 | contig 27445 bp, 21 predicted proteins | sample 9134231 | NCBI WGS metagenome assembly JAEEGL01 (sample SAMN16246548, study PRJNA631951) | gut metagenome | biome: gut microbiome; feature: rumen; material: fiber-attached | host: Bos | place: Iran: Karaj | collected 2018-10
CCTGCTCCGCCGGACTGCTTCTTATGCTTACCTTCGGCGGAAGCAGTGGCACGGATGGTCTCACGGTAGGGGATGCGGGGATCGGAGAGAGCCGCTTCTACCTTGAACTTGTTGCGGAGCTTTGCGCAGATGACGTCGATATGCATTTCACCGAGGCCGCAGATGAGCACGTCGCCGGTCTCTGCGTTGCGCTCGATGCGCATGGTGGGATCTTCCTCGGTAAGACGGTTGAGGCCGGCGAATACCTTATCTTCTTCACCGGACTTCTTGGCGGTGACGGCAAGGCTGATGCAGGGTTGGGGGAAATCGATGGGAGCGAACTTCACGGGATCGGCGGCGTCGGTAAGGGTGTCGCCGGTGTTGGTGAACTGCAGCTTGGCCATGGCGCCGATATCGCCTTCAACGATCGCGTCGACGGGGATGGTCTTGGAGCCGCGCATCATGAACACGTTGCCGCTCTTCTCGGTCTTCTCGGCATTGGCGTTATAGGGGGATACCTCGGCGGAAATCGAGCCGCTGTAAACCTTGAATATGGAGATCTTACCGACAAAGGGGTCGGCAACGGTCTTCATAACCTGCGCGGCAAGCTTACCGCCCATCTTTACCTCGAAGGGTTCGCCGGTCTTGGCGTTGACAGCGGGACGGGCCTTGCACATATTCGCAGTGGGCATGAGCTTGACGATGTTGTCCATCAGAGTGGTTACGCCGATATTGGGAGCGGCGCAGCAGCATGCGACGGGAGTGAGCATGCCGGAAAGAACGCCGATGTTGATGCCCTTGACGAGATCGTCATGGGAAAGCTCCATCTCATCGAGATAGGTCATCATGAGCTCTTCGTCGGTCTCGGCGGCGGCTTCCATGAGGGATTCACGGAGCTTCTCGGCCTCGGCCTGGAGGTTGGCGGGAACGGGAACTTCCTTCTCGTTCTTGCCGTCGAACATCTTGGCGGTCATATTGACAAGATCAACGTAACCTACGAAGGCGCCCTTCTCAACGATGGGGAGCTGAATGGGAGCGACGGAAATGCCGAACTTTTCGGTAATGGCTTCCATGGTCTTTTCGAAGTTGGCGTTTTCCTTGTCCATCTGGTTGATGACGAGCATGCGGGGCATCTCGGCCTTCTTGCACATGGTCATGGCCTTTTCGGTGCCAACGACGGGACCGGAAACGGCGCTGCAGAGAATGATGGCGGAATCGGCAAGGGCCATAGCCTCGTAAACTTCGCCGTAGAAATCGAAGAAGCCGGGGGCGTCGATCAGATTGACCTTGGTGTTCTTCCACTCAAAGGGAGCAAGAGCGGTAGCAATGGAAATATGCCTCTTGGTCTCTTCGGCGTCATAGTCGGTGGTGGTGGTGCCATCCTCAACGCGGCCCATACGATCGAGCAGGCCGGCATTAAAGAGCATAGCCTCGGTGAGGGTGGTCTTGCCTTCGCCGCCGTGACCCAGGACACAGACGTTGCGAATAGCGTCAGCAGTGTAATTCTTCATAATTCGGTTTATCCCCCTAACGGTTATAGTTTCAAATTCAGGCGCATATACACACCAATTAACATAATAACATAATCACATTTATTTGTAAAGAGAAGAATTAAAAAATCGAACCGTTTTGACCGATATATTTTGAATGGGCCGGTTTTTTGACGAGTTGACAAAAGCTGTTCCAATCCATAAGGATTTGTGGTATAATAACCGTAATAACGATTCGGAGGTTCAATATGGAACTCATATACAAGCGTGTTCTTTTGAAGATGAGCGGCGAAGTGCTCGGCAGCGACAAGGCTCCTGTCGATCCCGCAAAGGTTGCCGAGGCGGCAAAGCATATCAAGTCGCTTTATGACGCGGGCGTTCAGGTTGGCGTCGTGTGCGGGGGCGGCAACATCATGCGCGGGCGCGATTCCGGCTCCATGGACAGGAACAGGGCGGATGCGATAGGCATGCTTGCAACTGCCATAAACGCAATGAGCCTTGAACAGGGCCTTATAGACGCAGGCGTTCCCGTGAGGGTGCTTTCGGCTGTTGAGATCGAGCTCTTCATGGACACCTATTCCGCAAGGCTTGCCAATTCCGCGCTCGACAACGGCGAGGTGGTCATATTCGCCTGCGGCTCGGGGCTTCCGTTCTTTTCCACCGATACTGCCGCGGCGCTGCGCGCGGCACAGATCCACGCCGACGCGCTGCTGCTTGCCAAGAACATCGACGGCGTGTATTCCGCGGATCCCAAGAAGGACCCCGCCGCTGTAAAATACGATACTTTAACGTATGACGAAGTCATCGAACGTCAGCTCAGGGCCACCGATCTCACCGCGATAACCCTTTGCCGCGATACGAATATGCGCATAGTCGTGTTCTCTATGGAGGACGACTCCGCATTTGTTCGCGCCTGTGAGGGTGAAAACGTGGGAACTGTGATCTCCTGATGTAAAGAATATGTAAATTTGTTCTCACAGTGCAAATATTTTGTTGACAAGAGGACTTCTATCTAATAAAATAAATCGGTAAACAAAACTGAAGGAGGTATTTGTATGAGTGACGTTATTGAAATTGCACAGGATAAAATGAATAAAACCATCGCCGTTTTGAAGCGCGATCTGGGCGGCCTCAGGGCCGGTCGTGCAAACCCCCAGCTTCTTGAGAGGATCCTTGTCGATTATTACGGCAGCCCGACTCCCATCAACCAGATGGGTAATATCTCCTCTCCGGAGCCCAGGCTTCTCGTCATCAACCTTTGGGATCCCAAGATGATACCCAACGTTGAAAAGGCGATCCAGAAGTCCGATCTGGGTATCAACCCCACCAACGACGGCAAACTCATTAGGCTCGTATTCCCCGAGCTGACCGAGGAGCGCCGCCGCGATCTGGTAAAGACCATCAAAAAGAAGGCCGAGGAATCCAAGGTTGCCGTACGTTCCATCCGCCGCGACGCGAATGAGACGCTTAAAAAGCAGAAGAAGGACGGCGAGATCACCGAGGACGATCAGAAGCTCTATGAAGAAGAGGCTCAGGACATAACCGATTCCTCCATCAAGGAGATCGACCGTATCGCTTCCGAGAAAGAAAAGGAGATCATGGAGTTTTGACGGACGTCCGCGGATTTGCGCTCTCGGCTGCCGAGGATATCCTCCGCGCCGAGGGCTACAAGACCGTTTCCTGTGAGGTGCGCTCCAAAAAGGGCGTGCCCGACGGGGACGACAAACGAGTAATACGGGTACGCTTGGTCGAATCGGAAAATACCGTTTACCTTGCGTACTCGGTTTTTAAAACGACGGTTTCCACTCAAGGTTCAGGAGAAGCTTTTGCTTATGAAGATCTATGATCGCTATTCCGATAAGGAAATGGCCGATTTCGGCCTGAAGGGCACGCTCCCGCAGCACGTCGGCATTATTATGGACGGTAACGGCAGATGGGCGACAAAGCGTCTTATGCCGCGCCCCGTTGGCCACCGGGCGGGAATGGAGGCGCTGCACGTGATCGTGCGCGAATCACACCGACTTGGCATAAAAGCGCTTTCCGTTTACGCGTTCTCAACCGAAAACTGGAAGAGGCCAATGCAGGAGATCAATGCGCTTTTCTCACTGCTCACGGAATATTTCGAGAAGGAGATCGACGAGCTTAACGCCAACAAGGTGAAGATAATAGTGCTCGGCGATCTTTCTCCCATGCCCGAAAAAGTCAAAAACGCCATGAACAAAGCTATGGAGAGGACCAAGGACAACGACGGCCTTCGCTTCTGTATCGCGCTGAATTACGGCGGCAGGAGCGAGATATTAAGGGCGGTGAAAAACGTTTCCGCCTCCGGCGTCGATCCCGAAAAGATAGACGAGAAGCTCATTTCGGATAATCTTTATACTGCCGGGCTGCCCGAGCTGGATCTTGTGATAAGGACGGCAGGGGAGCAGAGACTGTCAAACTTCATGCTCTGGCAGGCGGCATATGCCGAATTCGTTTTCACAAACGTTCTATGGCCGGATTTCGATCCCGAAGAATACAGAAGATGCCTGATCGAATTCATGAAGCGCACAAGGCGTTTCGGAAAGGTGGTCGAATGATATGAGCGAGCTTGCGGTAAGAACACTCGTTGCGATAGGTCTTATAGCCCTGCTCGTACTGATCGTATGGCTTGGCGGCTGGTTCCAGGTAGGAGCGCTGACGCTCATATCGGTGCTTGCGGTGATCGAAATGAGCCGCATGTTCCGTCATAAGGGGATCAAGATTTGTCTTCCGCCTCTGTTTGCCATGGCAGGGCTGCAGTACGTGATGCTGTATCTTAACGAGGCTTACGGCTTCGTTCAGCTGCTTCCCGCGCTTTACGCCCTATGCTTCCTTTATATCGCAATAGAGAGGATCCTGAACGGAAAACGCACGAGCGAGGACGCCGTGGCAAGTCTGTTCGTTATGATCTATCCGCTCGCGCTGCTGCTTTGCTTCGGCTTTTTCGGATTCGGCCGTGCCGACGTTTCGAGGACTGCGCTGCTGCTCGTATTCGCCGCGCCCTGCCTTGCCGATAACAACGCCTATCTCTTCGGAAGGAAGTTCGGCAGGCATAAGCTGTGTCCGACTATAAGCCCCAACAAGACGGTAGAAGGCTATATTGCAGGTCTTGTCGGAGGCCCCATTGGCGGCCTGCTCGTCTGGTTCCTTCAGAAGCTCTGGGGGCTTGACGTGCATTGGGCTTGGCTTGTCGGCCTGGGTCTGATCGGCGGATTCATAGGTCAGTTCGGCGACCTTTTTGCCTCGACATTCAAGCGTTGGTCGGGTATCAAGGATTTCGGCACTCTGCTTCCCAAGCACGGCGGCGTGGTCGACAGACTCGACAGCGCGATGATGTTTGCGCCTATAGTCGCCGCTGCGTTCCATTACTTCATTAAATAGGTTTTCGTATGAAAAGACTGGCCGTTTTCGGCTCGACAGGTTCAATAGGAAGACAGACGCTCTCGGTATGCTCTGCGCATACCGATGAGTTTTCGGTTTACGCGCTGGTATTCGGTGCAAACTATGAGCTGGGCATATCGCAGATAAAGCAGTTCACGCCCCGTATCGTGGGCGTATCCGATCCGCGGGCTTACGAGATCGTCAGGGATGCATTCCCCGGCGCCGAAGTCATATCCGGCAAAGCCGTTTGGGATATCGCCGCCCGGGATGAAATAGACGCCGTCGTCAACGGCGTATCGGGCTTTAACGGAGTTTTCCCGCTGATATGCGCTCTGCAGGCCGGAAAGACAGTTGCACTCGCCAACAAGGAGAGCGTAGTCTGCGCGGGAGAGCTCGTCAGGAAGGCCATAAGATCCGGCGGCGGACGCATACTGCCCGTTGACAGTGAGCAGAGCGCGATATTTCAGTCGCTCGCATCCGGCAAAAGACGCGACGTTAAAAGGCTCATACTCACCGCTTCGGGAGGCGCGTTCCGCGATCTGCCCGAGAGCGAGCTTGGATCCGTCACGCCCGAAATGGCAATGAAGCATCCAAATTGGAGCATGGGACGAAAAATAACCATCGATTCAGCTACACTGTTCAATAAGGGACTTGAGGTGATGGAGGCGGCATTCCTTTTCGACGCCGGGCCTTCCGACATATCCGTTCTGATACATCCGCAGTCGATAGTGCATTCGATGGTGGAATTCACTGATAATTCCGTTATCGCACAGCTTTCCGTGCCCGATATGCGGCTTGCGATACAATATGCGCTTACCTATCCCGACAGGATCGAATGTCCTGTAAAACCGTTGGATCTTGCTTCGCTTTCGGGGCTTACGTTCTATGAACCCGATACCGCAAGATTCCGCGCGCTGCCCATGGCTTACTATGCACTGTCCTGCGGGGGATCTAAGCCGGTCGCATATAATTCAGGCAACGAGGCGGCGGTCGAACGCTTTATCAGCGGCGAGCTTAAATTCACCGAGATCGCCGACTGCGTTGAATACGCATTGACAAATATCGATAAAATGAATATCGGCAGCATGGATGAGCTGCTTTACTGTGACGCGCAGGCCCGAAGGCTTGCCCGCGAATACAGATCCAAGAGGTTATAAATGGAAGTTCTATATTTTCTGATCGCGCTGCTGGTGCTTGCGATCATGATATTCGTACATGAGCTTGGGCATTACACCGCCGGCAGGCTGCTTGGGTTCAGGATACTCGATTTTTCACTCGGCTTCGGCCCGGCGCTTTTCCAGTTCAAGAAGAAGGGTATAAATTATGCTCTGCGCGCCATACCGCTTGGCGGCGCGTGCCGCTTTTACGGCGAGGATGACGATCCGAAGGAGCTCCCCGGCGGAGAGGATGCGATACCCTTCAATTCACAAAAGCCGTGGAAAAGGCTGATAGTCGTTTTTGCCGGTCCGTTCATGAACTTCGTACTGGCTTACGTGCTTGCCGTCGTGATGCTTGTGTGCTTCGGCGATCAGAAGATCGTCACCTATGACAACGGCGATTACGGCGTGGTCATAAACGGTTTCGCCGAAGAGAGCCGTGCACAGGACTGCGGCATGGAGCTCTATGACGTTATCGTATCGGTCGACGGGCACGACATATCCGACGTTCCCCACACCTTCGATGAGAAGACCGAGATAATCTCCAAGGCTATCGACGACGCATCCGCTGACGGTGTAAGCATAACGGTGCTTCGCGAGGGCGAGCTCAAGGAGCTTTTCGTTTCGAATATCTATAACGAAGCAAAGCAAAAGAACGTGCTGGGCATCACCATGGGCCTGCGTCAAGTCGACTCACCCGTAGGCTTTTTCGAGGCCTTCGGTCAGGCGGGCGAATTCCTTGTGTATATAGTCAAAGCAACGTTCGAAGCGCTTATTAACGGCATCCGCAACGGCTTCAATCAGGGCGACGTCACGGGCATAGTGGGCACAGTGGCGATCACGATGAGCATGGCTTCGCGCGGCTTCAGATACATTCTGCTCGTAATGATAATCGTATCTATGAGCCTTGGCATAATGAATCTGCTTCCTTTGCTCCCGCTGGACGGCGGTCATCTTCTCTTTGATTTTATAGAGCTGATTTTCCGCAAGCCGGTCCCGAGGAAGATTCAGAACGCTTTAAGCGTTATAGGCTTCGGCCTTTTGATCGCACTGATGATCTATGCGACCATAGGCGATATAAGGGGCCTGATCGACGGAGTATTCAATTTCTGACAGGTGTGATATGGGATCAAAAGCCATAAAAATACGCGATATCTATATCGGCGGCGGTCATCCCGTCACCATTCAGTCCATGACCAATACGGACACGAGGGACGCCGAGGCCACAGCCGCACAGATACTCCGCCTTGAGGAGGCGGGGTGTGAGATAGTGCGCTTTTCGGTCTATGACGAGGACTGCGCCGCGGCAATACCGCGTATCAAGGCGCTTACGCATATCCCGCTCGTTGCCGATATCCATTTCGATCACAGGCTTGCGATAGCCGCAATTGAAAACGGCGTCGACAAGGTCAGGATCAATCCCGGAAATATAGGCTCCGATGCGAAAGTGCGCGAGCTCGTCGCCTGCGCCAAGGACAGGGGGATACCCATAAGGATAGGCGTAAACGGCGGTTCGCTTGAAAAGGACATACTGGCAAAGTACGGCGTGACGGCGGAAGGAATGGTTGAAAGCGCGCTTTCTCACGCGGCTATACTTGAGCGCTGCGGATTTTACGATATAGTGCTTTCGCTCAAGGCCTCCACTGTAAAAAAGACCGTCGAGGCATACAGAACGGCGCGCGAAAGGTCGCCTTATCCTTTGCATCTTGGCGTTACCGAGGCGGGCATGGGAGAAGCCGCGCTCGTAAAATCGGCAATTGGCATCGGCTCGCTGCTCGTGGACGGCATAGGAGATACCGTAAGGGTTTCCATGACGGGCGATCCCGTGCAGGAGGTTTATGCCGCAAAGCGGATCCTTTCGGCGGCGGGCGCAAGGAGCGAGGGAGTCGAGATAGTCAGCTGTCCCACCTGCGGCAGAACGAGGGTGGATCTTAAATCGATAGTGGAAAAGGTGGAAGCGTCCCTTCCCAATGCGAACAAGCCATTGAAGGTCGCGGTGATGGGCTGTGCGGTCAACGGCCCCGGCGAGGCAAGGGAGGCCGATATCGGCATAGCCTTCGGCAGCGTCAACGCCGTCGTATTCAAAAAAGGCGAGCTTCTGTATTCGGACAAGCTTCCCGGCGTTATAGACCGATTTATCGCGGATATCAGGAAGGAGCTCGAATGAGCGGCAAGGAACAACTGGCTCTTGGCGAGGAGCTGTTCAAAAGAGCGGCGTTCTCAATAAAAAACGCGTCCGTTTCAAAAGCGACGGGCGTGTTTAACGTTGCCATACACGTTGATGAAATGCTGCTTCCCTATGAGATAGATTCCGTAAAGCGGCTTATTTGTCATAAGCTGGATACCGAAAGGGTGGATTTCGAATTCGATTTCGGGGACGCGCTCGCGGAGCTTTCGTCCTTCCCCGACGAGGTATGCTCGTTCGTGATCAAGAGCTGGGGCCAGCTCGATCCCGAGATCTATCCCGTTCTTGCAAATTCGGTCATACGCCTCTATGTGAACGAGGAAGGGGGCATGGAGTTTACCATCAAAGCCATGCCGATAGTCAAGCACGCGCTGACAAAGGAGCTTGTAAACTCCTTCCGCGCCGAGGCCGCAAGGCTTTGGGGCTGGAATTTTGCGGTAAGGGTAGTCGAAGACGACTGTCTGAAGGAATTCAAGCCCGTCGATATGTCGGGATATTCTTCAAGGCTCGGCTTCACTCGCCGCACGGAACCCAGGCCGGAAGCGCACGTCAAGTCAAAGCCCGCTAAGACCGTTTCCGATAATGCGGATATCGTCTATGGCAAGGATATCTCAAGGGCCGAGATAACTCCCATGAGCTCCTTTGGCGAGGAGACCGGGAACGCTTGCGCGCTTGGCTCGATACTTTCAATGGAGGTCACGGAGACAAGGAACAAGCTGCGCACCATTATTAAGTTCATATTCTCTGACAAGACCAATTCGCTCACGGTCAAGCTCTTCCCCAAGGCCGAAAAAGCCGACGATGTGGTGGAAAAGCTCAACGACGTGATAAAAGCGGGCGATCTTGTGCTTGTTCGCGGAAATTACGAATACGATACCTATTCAAGGGACTACGTGTTCCTTGCGAACGATATAGTAAGGCGCAAGTGCGAAAAGCGAATGGATTCAGCGCCCGAAGGCGAAAAAAGAGTTGAGCTTCATCTGCATACGCAGTCATCGACCATGGATGCGCTCACTAAGGTGGACGAGGTCATATCCACTGCCGCGCGTTGGGGGCACAGGGCGATCGCCATAACCGATCACGGCGTGGTGCATTCCCTGCCCGAAGCCATGCGAGCCGCCAAAAAGAACAATATCAAGGTCATATTCGGCTGCGAGGGATACCTCATAAACGATTCGACCGACCATAAGCCGGATGAAAGCGATTATACCGCGCTCGCGATAACCGCTTCATATTCACCCGCCGGCGCTTCGGTCTTTGATATCGCGGCCGAGAGATTCGACTTTTCGGGAAATACCGTCGGCAGTTTTTACACCCTCGTGAATTCCGGGGCGAATCTTCCCGCATGGGCCAGTGAGGATTGCGGCATTGACGAAGCGGAGCGCGAGGACGCCCCCGATCTGAACGAAGCCGTTAAATCGCTGATGAGGTTTGCCGAGGGATCGGTTTTCGCGGCATTCAATGAGAACGTGATGAACGCGCTTGCCTCGGCGCTTGACAACGAGGAAAGCTTCCCCAAAGAATACGTCGATATAAACAAGCTCGATCTGAACGCGCATCTTGATATAAAGGATTACAGCATGGAGAGCGGCTGCTGTCCCATAAGCGGCAGATACGAATCGGCGCCCGTTCGTCCCGCCGTGGAAAACGCCCGTTTCATAAAGGATTTCTTTATGAATACGCATGCGGAGCTTAAGGAAAGAGGCGACGAGATCGTATCCTACTGGAACCGTTATTCGCCGGATTTCAAAAAGCTCCAGCGCTACCATATAATTCTTTTGGCCGCCTCGCTTCCCGGCCTGAAGAACCTTTACAAGCTTGTATCGTATTCGCATCTGCAGTATTTTCACAAGCGTCCCTGCATACCCAGGAGCCTGCTCAACATGCTCCGCAGCGGAATACTTTTGGGCTCGGCCTGCGAAGCGGGCGAGCTGTACAGATCGATCAGCCGCGGCAAGCCCGAGGATGAGCAGAAGCGCATCGCCTCGTGGTATGATTACCTTGAGATACAGCCGATGGACAACAATATGTTCATGACCGAATCCGAGGAGCATAACTGGACTATCGAAGACCTTCGCGGATACAACAGGCGCGTGGTCGAAATAGGAGACGAGCTCGGAAAGCTGACCGTCGCCACCTGCGACGTGCATTTCCTCGATCCCGACGACGCGATATTCCGTTCGATACTGCTCCATTCACAGGGCTTCAAGGACGCCACGCGTATGACGCCGCTGTTCTTCCGCACTACGGATGAAATGCTTGAGGAGTTCTCATATCTCGGCGAAGAAAGAGCGCGTGAGATAGTGATAACCAACCCCAATATCATCGCCGACCGCTGCGGCGAACAGCTGCATCCCTTCCTCGATGAAAAATTCACCTATTCTCCCGAGCTTCCCAATGCCAAGGAGATACTGCAGGATATGACCATGACCGAGGCGCACAGGCGCTATGGCGATCCTCTTCCCGAAATTGTGCAGGCGAGGCTTGATAAGGAGCTCAAATCCATAGTCGGCAACGGCTATTCATCGCTCTATATGGTCGCTCAGAAGCTCGTTTCGAAATCGCTTTCAGACGGTTATCTGGTTGGCTCGCGAGGTTCCGTCGGCTCGTCTTTCGTCGCGACGATGCTCGGCATTACCGAGGTCAACGCGCTTCCGCCGCATTACCTTTGCCCCAACTGCAAATATTCCGAGTTCGTGCTCGATTCCCATTCCCGCTGCGGCATCGACCTGCCCGACAAGGAATGTCCCGTATGCGGAGCCAGGCTCAGGAAGGAGGGATACGATATCCCGTTCGAAGTCTTCCTGGGCTTCAAGGGCGACAAGACGCCCGATATCGACCTGAACTTCTCGGGCGATTATCAGCCTGTTGCCCATCATTTCACGGAGGAGATGTTCGGCAAGGGTCACGCATTCCGAGCGGGCACAATATCGGGCGTGCAGGATAAAACGGTTTACGGATACGTCAAGCATTACTGCGAGGATCTGGGACTCAACAAGTCCGAAGCGGAGATAAACCGCCTTGTACAGGGCTGTTTGGGCGTTAAAAAGACTTCCGGTCAGCATCCCGGCGGTATCGTCATAGTTCCCGAGGATTATGAGATATTCGATTTCTGCCCCGTACAGCACCCCGCGGATAAGAACGACGCAGGCTCCGTGACTACCCACTTCGATTTCCACGCACTGGATGACAAGCTGGTCAAGCTCGACATACTCGGACACGACGATCCCACAGTGCTGCGTATGCTGCACGATATAACGGGCCTCGATCCGCGCTCGATACCGCTGGACGATCCCGAAACAATGTCGATCTATTCGACGGATAGAGCGCTTAAGGTCAGCCTTGAGCCGCTGGGATGCGACGTGGGCTCGCTTGCGATCCCCGAATTCGGCACTCAGTTCGTTCGCGGAATGCTTGTTGAGACGCGTCCGACCACGATGGAGGAGCTTGTAAGGATCTCCGGCCTTTCGCACGGCACCGACGTGTGGAACAATAACGCGCAGGTGCTTGTTGAAAAAGGCGTGGCTACCCTCATGGAAGTGATCTGCACCCGCGACGATATCATGAACTACCTGATATCGGTCGGCGGCGATCCGTCCCTTTCGTTCAAAACGATGGAGTCGGTTCGTAAAGGCAGGGGCCTCAAGGAAGAGATGGAGGAGGCCATGCGAAAGATAAACGTGCCGGAATGGTTCATCGACAGCTGTAAAAAGATAAAATACATGTTCCCGCGGGCACACGCGGCGGCTTACGTCATGATGAGCTTTCGCGTGGCATACTACAAGGTGCATTATCCTCTCGAATTCTATTCGGTCTATTTCACCGTCAGAGCGGACACGTTCGATATTCAGCTTTGCTACGGAGGCCTTGATGCGGTAATGGCCAACCTGAAGCTGCTCAAGTCCAAGGATAAGCCGGATCAGAAGGAGAAGGACGCGATAATCATACTCGAAGTCGTAGCGGAAATGAATCTTCGCGGATTTGAACTCCTGCCTGTGGATATCTACAAGTCCAGGGCAAAAACGTTTGTGATAGAGGACGGCAAAATAAGACCGCCTTTTACATCCGTTGCGGGCCTTGGCGAAAACGTTGCCGTGCAGATCGAAAACGGCGCGAAAGACGGCGAGTATTCTTCAAAGGAGGATTTCGCTATCCGCACAAAAGCGAATACCGCGATAATGGAAAAACTGTCGGCTCTCGGCTGCTTCGACGAGCTGCCCGATACCGATCAGATAAGCTTTTCATTCTGAAAACTAAAAACCGGGCGTTGGGAGGAAGCATCCTCCCAACGCCCGGCTTTTGCTTATTGGGCTATACAGCCCTTTTTTACTGTTTCCATCAATTCATCCACGCTCATCCCAAGCTGCTTGGCCGAGCTTATAAGCTCTCTGAGCGGCTTTTCCAACGCCTTCAGGCGCATACGTTCAAGCTCGAAGCTCGTCAGTTCAGCAGCATAGCAGCCGCTTCCCGCCCTTGTGACTATCAGACCGTCAGCCTCCAAAGCATCCCATGCGCTGCGCACGGTAATAACGCTGACGCCCAGCTCCTTCGCCACGGTGCGGATCGGGGGCAGGGGAGAGCCTCCCGCTATCCTGCCCGAGATTATACCTGAGGCGATCCCGTCATAGATCTGCCGATAGGCGGGAACGGGGCTGTTTGGAATTATCGTAAGGCCTGTCACAGATTCACCTTATCGAGGTTTGTGACGGATTTTTTGAATGATATGAATGTCAGAAGCGCATAGATGATCAGCCCTATGAGTATCGCAGTGAGCTGAGCCGTCATACTCGCCGAATTTGCCGGTATGCAGTCGATATTATTCTGGATCCAGTTAAATATCCAAACCTGATCGGCAAACGCCTTTGACACTATGAAGAATCCCTCGAACGTAAAAATCCAAACGAAAATGACTATCGTGGCGATAAGGAAGCCTTTGCCGGGCTTGCAGCCCCTTTTGTAATACGTGGGGAAGAATATAAGATTGAACAGCGCAAAGACCGTCAAAACGCCTCCCAGAAGTGTGGGGCATGCGTCGAGCATTTCATTGGGCTGAGGGGTGACGGCGTTGTTCAGAAGGATCATCGGTATATAGAGCAAAAGCATCACAAGCTGTATTATCGCAGCGTGAAGATACTTTGCCATGACCGCCTGCTTCTTGCTTACTGGCAGGAGCATAGTGAACGAAAGATCGTTATTGGTATCGCCCTGCTGGAATGCCTGAAAGATCGCGTTGCAGAGGAAGAACGCGGGGATGAGATACATGTAGTTGGGTATCAAAAGCATCAGCACGAACGCCATGAAAATGAATACGGTGGGAGTTGTGCAGAGCTTGAATTCCTTGTAAAGCAGATTACGCATTGAGGCTCGCCTCCTGTTCGGTATAGATCATTATGGATTCGAGATCGGCCGGAGCGGTCTTCATGCTTCCGATCCGATCCTTGTTCTCGGCAAGGATAAGTCCGGTGAAGCCGAAAGCGTGATCCTTGTGACCTATAATAATATCTGAATAACGCGTAAGATCGTCCCTGTCGCCGGATACAAGCAGGTACTTTTCCTTGAAGCTGACAACGTCTGTCGAGAGCAGTATGCGCCCGTCGTGGATATAGGTTATGTAGTCGGCGCATTTTTCAAGATCGGATATGATGTGCGTGGAATAGAGTATGCTCCTTGTGCCGTCTTCGATCACTCCGCGCAGCACGTCAAGAAGATCGTCCCTTGAGACCGGATCGAGACCGCTCGTGGGTTCGTCCAGAATAAGCAGCTTGGCGTTATGCGAAAGCGCCAGCGCCAGGCCGAATTTAACACGCATGCCCGCAGATAGCTCCTTGACCTTCTTCTCCTCCGACAGTCCGAAATGCTTCATGTAGCCTTTATAGGCTTCCTCATCCCAGTCCTCATACATACGCTTTACGACGCATGCGATCGTCTTGAGCTTCGATTGCTTATAGTAATCGAATTCACCCATGATGAAACCTATCTTCTTTTTGCACTCGATCTCGTTCTTAGAATAATCGAGCCCGTCGATCATCACCCTGCCGCCGTCCTTTCCAATAAGGTTCAGCATGGCCTTCATTGTGGTGGTCTTGCCCGCACCGTTACGGCCTATGAACCCCATTATGTAGCCGGGCTCAAGACTGAAGGATACGTTGTCGAGCGTGAATTCGGGGTATTCCTTGCGAAGCCCCTCAACTTCAAGTATGTTCATTTGCGCCTCCTGCAATAATTGTGCTTATTGACTAAGCACAATTATAGACGCGTCGGATATATATGTCAAGTAAAACTTTTGTAAAGTTTCCCTGACGGTATAAAACGGGACTTTCTGCCGATAATAGCAAAAGAAACTTTTTCAAGGAGATGCATATGAAAGCAACCGGAATAGTCAGAAGGATAGATGAGCTTGGCAGAGTGGTGATACCCAAGGAGATCAGGCGTACTTTAAGGATAAGGGAGGGAGATCCTCTTGAGATATTCGTCGACCGCGAGGGCGGAGTGATACTGAAAAAGTATTCGATGATAGGGGAGCTTGCGGATTTTGCAAGGGAATACGTAGAATCTTTGCATCAATCCGTCGGAGGCACGGCTGCGATCTGCGACAGGGACAGCTTTATTGCCGTATCCGGCTCAGGCAAGCGCGAGCTCATCGACAAGCCGGTTCACGAAGAGATCGAAGCCGTTATGAAAAAGCGTCTGAAGGTCTGCGCCAACGCTTCGGAGGGAAAAGCGCTTGTAAAGGTGACGGCGGAGGACGACGGCGAAAAGTATTATTCGCAGATCATAATTCCCATAATATCATCGGGAGACGCGATAGGCGCGGTGGTGCTGCTGTCAAAGGACGAGGGGAAAGTATTCGGTGAAACCGAGGAAAAGGTGTGCGAGACCGCAGCGGGTTTTATGGGAAAGCAGATGGAATCGTGATTTTTATACTTGACACGGGAGGCTTTTAGCTGTAAAATAGCAAAAGTCAAAGGCTGTGATGCGGAAAAGTAGATGTTTCACCCCTTCAAAGAGAGCCGTCGGTGCTGTGAGGCGGCAAGGGAAAAGCATCGAAGCTCGCCGCTGAGCTCCCGACCGAGAAAGCATTATGCACGTAGGAAGGGCGTGTTCCGGGCGTTAACCGGATTCGAGCGGGCGTTTATCGCCAACCGGAGTGGTACCGCGGAGTGATTTATCTTCGTCTCCTTTTGGGGGCGAAGTTTTATTTTATAAGGAGATCTATATGGCTGACAGATACGACCATATCGCCATTGAAAAGAAATGGCAGGCAAAATGGAACGACGCGCATTGTTTTGAGGCAAAGAACGATTATACCTTGCCCAAATACTATGCGCTGATCGAGTTCCCGTTCCCCAGCGGCGCGGGCCTGCACGTCGGGCATCCGCGTCCCTATACCGCGCTTGACGTTATCGCAAGGAAAAAACGCCTTGAGGGCTATAACGTGCTCTTCCCGATAGGATATGACAGCTTCGGCCTTCCCACCGAGAATTACGCCATAAAAACCGGCGAGCATCCCAAAAAGGTCACCGAGCGCAATATCGAGGTGTTCCGCCGCCAGATGAAGATGCTGGGGCTCAGCTTTGACTGGTCGAGGGAGCTTTACACGTCCGATCCCGATTATTATAAATGGACTCAGTGGATATTCCTCAAGCTGTTCGAAAAAGGGCTGGCGTATAAGGCCGAGCTTCCCATCAATTTCTGCACCTCCTGCAAGGTTGGCCTTGCAAACGAAGAGGTCATCGACGGCACCTGCGAGCGCTGCGGTGCGCCCGTCGTTCGCATGGTAAGGAGCCAGTGGATGCTCAAGATAACCGCCTATGCCGACAGGCTTATCGACGATCTTGACAAGATCGATTTTGCCGAGCGTATCAAGACCACTCAGCGAAACTGGATAGGCCGCTCCACCGGCGCGGAGGTCACGTTCAGGATCGACGGCTATCCCGAGGGACTCAAGATCTACACCACCCGTCCCGACACGATGTTCGGCGCGACTTACATGGTCGTTGCTCCCGAGCATCCGCTCGTAGACACGCTCAAAGACCGTATCGAGAATATGGACGAAGTTTTGGCTTATCGCGAGCAGGCCGCCCATAAGAGCGATTTTGAGCGCAGCGAGCTTGCCAAGGAAAAGACCGGCGTGCCCTTGAAGGGCGTTTATGCGATAAACCCCTGTACGGACGAGCCCATACCCGTGTGGATATCAGACTACGTTCTGATGGGATACGGCACCGGCGCTATCATGGCCGTTCCCGGACATGATACGAGGGACTGGGAATTTGCAAGGAAATTCGGTCTGCCCGTGATCGAGGTCGTAGCGGGCGGCGATATTGAGAAGGAAGCCTTTACCGACTGCGAGACCGGTGTGATGGTCAATTCCGGATTCCTCAACGGAATGCAGGTCGAGGAAGCCAAGAAGGCGATAGTCGAATTCCTCGAGAACAAGGGCATTGGTCACAAGAAGACCAATTTCAAGCTGCGCGACTGGCTTTTCTCCCGTCAGCGTTACTGGGGCGAGCCCATACCCCTCGTTTACTGCGAGCATTGCGGCTGGGTGCCCATTCCTGAGGATCAGCTGCCGCTCACACTGCCCGAGATAGACAATTACAAACCCGCCGACGACGGCTCTTCCGCTCTGGCAAGGGCAACGGATTGGATACACACCACCTGCCCCAAGTGCGGCGCGCCCGCCGAGCGCGAGATAGACACCATGCCCAACTGGGCCGGCTCCAGCTGGTACTTCCTGCGTTACTGCGATCCGCATAACGACAAGGCCCTGGCCTCCAAGGAGGCGCTCGATTACTGGATGCCCGTCGATTGGTATAACGGCGGCATGGAGCACACCACGCTGCATCTGCTTTATTCCAGGTTCTGGCACAAGTTCCTTTACGATATCGGCGTAGTGAGCACTCCCGAGCCCTATCTCAAGCGCACCTCTCACGGCATGATACTTGCCGAGGACGGCCGCAAGATGAGCAAATCGTTCGGCAACGTGATCAATCCCGACGATCTCTGCCGCGATCTGGGAGCCGATACCGTGCGTATGTACGAAATGTTCATAGGCGCCTTCGAGCAGACGATACCGTGGTCCACAACCGGCGTCATGGGCTGCCGAAGATTCCTTGACCGTGTGTGGCGTATGCTTGAAATGGTCAAGGGCGAGGGCGAAAGGCCCGAAATGCGCTGCGCGCTCCACACCTGCATCAAGAAGGTGACGGAGGATATCGAACGCATGAAGTTCAACACCGCCATAGCGGGAATGATGAGCTTTGTCAACGATATCTACGCAAACGGAAGCATCACGCGCGACGAGATGCGCACGCTGCTGATATTGCTCGATCCGTTCGCTCCTCATATCGCGGAAGAAATGAACGAGCTGCTTGGATTTGCTCCTCTTTATGAAGCAAAGTGGCCCGTATGCGATGAATCCGCGCTCGTCAGGAACGAGATGGAATTGGGCATTCAGGTCAACGGCAAGCTGCGCACCAGAATGACGGTTCCCGCCGATATCTCCAAGGAGGATCTGCAGGAGCTGGTGCTCAACAACCCGGAGCTCTCTCCGTGGATCGAGGGAAAGACCCTCAAAAAGTTCATAGCCATAAAGAACATAGTCAACGTTGTTATGGTGTAAACACATGCCCGGGGCGCGTTTCGATCGAAGCGCGCCCTTTCTAAGAGGTGAAATATGCCGAGGACGCCCGGTGAAAAAGAAAAGGTCGAAAAGCGCATACGCATCGAGAAAGCAGTTATTCCCATTGTATGCGTTATAGCCGTTTCCGCATTCATATTGATCAGCGCCGCGCTTGGAAAGAACAGGGTGAAGGATACTTCCACGCCGCAAACGACGGAAACTCCCGCACCGACCGTGTCGCCCTGCTCCGAGCTGATGGAAAGCCTTTACAAACGGTTTAACGGTGAGATAAACGAAGGCGCGGACAGCGCTTCGCTGTACTTTAAAAGCCCGACGGACGGCGCCGACGTTACCGTCATCGCTTATCTTAGCTCCGGTGAAACCTGCCTGCGTATCGTCAGAAACGCAGATGAGGGAAGGTATGCGGTCATAACAACGCCGGACGTGACCGAAAGCATATTCATAGTGGACAGGACCGAGCAGCCGGAAGCCGAGATTTTCTATGATTGCTCAGCGCTTGCCGGCGAGCTTTCCGATATCATATCCGCGCTTACGCTTGACGGGGGCTCGGCCGAACTGCGGAAATCGCTTGATGAAAAGCTTGTTATGCTCTTATCCGGCGGCGCTAAAAAGGCAAGCGTAATATGTGGAGCGCGCATGATCGAGCTGGAATACAACGCTTCGGACGGCATACTTAAAGTGACGGTCGAGCCTATCTAATATATTTGATTAGGTGCTTTACACCACAACGTTTTTTGTGTATAATTCGCAATGGCATATAAAGCCAATCATATTCATTCAGGAGGATCCATATGGGCACTTCCAATCGTTCCAGGACCGCTAACTACACCAAGACCCTTGTAGGTCTCGGTCTTCTGACCGCCATCGTAGTGGTGCTTCAGCTGGTGGGCTCTTTCATCAAATTCGGCACATTCTCCATTTCGCTCGTTCTTATGCCAATCGTCGTAGGCGCTGCGCTTTACGGTGTCGGTGCGGGCGCGTGGCTAGGCTTCGTATTCGGCGTAGTAGTGCTTCTTTCCGGCGACGCTTCGTTCTTCCTTGCGGTGAATCCCTTCGGCACGATCGTTACCGTTATTTTGAAGGGCGTTCTTGCGGGCACGCTTGCGGGCCTTGTTTACAAGCTCTTCTCCCGCAAGGAGACCAGCGGCAGGCTTGCTATGATAATCAGCAACGTATTGCTTATCCTGGGCGGCGGCGCATGCCTTTATTTCGGCATCATAAACAGCGGCAAGCCCATTGAGAGGATCGCGGACGAGACCATGAAGTCTGCCGCAAGCGCTTCCACTTTCTTTATAATAATCGGCAGCATACTGCTCGTTCTCGGCATTTTGCTCCTTGTATTCGTGCTTGTGAAGAAGGTAAAGATCAACGTATCCTCCGCGGTGTTCGCCTCCGCGATAATTTGCCCCGTTGTGAACACCGGCGTGTTCCTTCTCGGCTGTCTTGTATTCTTCATGCCCACCATTCGCGAAATGGCGGGGAACACCGACGTGGGCACTTTTATGATCGTCGGTCTTGTCGGCTTCAACTTTATATTCGAGCTGGCCGTCAACCTGATACTTTGCCCGGCTATCGTCATGCTCGTTCGCTATGGCGAAAAGACGATCGCAAAGAAAGCCTGATCACGATCAAAGCATAAAAGGCATTGCCGTCGGGGCTTCCTGATAAGGAGGCTCCGTTCTTTATTATGCCTTAATAGCAAAATAATCCTTTTATTCGAAGCGTTTCAGTGGTATAATGTAAAATGAGATCATATGGGAGCAAATGATAATGGACGTATTCAAAACGGTATCGCCGTTTGAACCGACGGGCGATCAGCCTCAGGCGATAGAGAAACTTGCACAGGGCGTTGAAAGGGGCGACCGGCTGCAGGTGCTTTTGGGCGTTACCGGCTCGGGCAAGACGTTTACTATGGCAAAGGTTATCGAAAAGGTGCAGAGGCCCACGCTTGTTATCGCACACAACAAGACTCTTGCGGCACAGCTCTGTTCCGAGCTTAAGGAGTTCTTTCCCGATTCTGCCGTAGAGTATTTCGTCAGCTACTATGATTACTATCAGCCCGAGGCCTACATTCCTTCGACCGATACGTACATAGAAAAGGATTCCTCCATAAACGAGGAGATCGATCGCCTTCGTCACAGCGCCACCTGTGCTCTTAACGAACGGAAGGACGTTATAATAGTCGCGTCGGTTTCGTGCATTTACGCTCTCGGCGATCCCGAAGAATACCTGCGCATGAGCATATCGCTTCGCATAGGAATGCAGATCGACCGCGACGCTTTCCTTCGTAAGCTTGTTGAGATGCAGTATCAGCGGAACGAGCTTGATTTCTCACGCGGCACATTTCGCGTCAAGGGCGACGTTATCGAAGTGTTTCCGATGAACGAGAAGGAGCGCGCCTACCGCATCGAGCTCTTTGGCGACGAGATAGAGAACATATCCGAGATAACCGTTGTGAACGGCGTTCCGGTAAGGACGCTTGCTCACGTCATAATATTCCCCGCGACGCATTATGCCGCCGATCAGGAAAAGACCGAAGCCGCGCTTGAGGAAATAAAGCAGGACATGATGAAGCGCGTTGACGAGTTCAAGGCGCAGAACAAGCTGCTTGAGGCTCAAAGGATAGAGCAGCGCACCACTTTCGATATGGAGATGATGCGCGAAATAGGCTATTGCCAGGGCATAGAGAACTATTCCCGCTATTTCGACGGCAGAAAGCCCGGGCAGCCTCCTTTCACACTGATCGATTATTTCCCCAAGGGGTTCCTTACCATAATCGACGAATCCCACGTCACGCTGCCTCAGATAAGGGCTATGTACCGGGGCGATCTTTCAAGGAAGACGGAGCTTGTGGAATACGGCTTCCGTATTCCTTCGGCCTATGATAACCGCCCGCTGACGTTTGATGAATTCGAACAGCGCATAGGCCAGCTCATATGCGTCAGCGCCACTCCCGCCGAATACGAGCTCTCAAGGGCTTCTCAGGTGGCGGAACAGATCATAAGGCCCACGGGGCTTGTGGATCCTTATATCGAGATAAGGCCCGTTGAGGGCCAGGTGGACGATCTGCTTGGCGAGATACGCCTGACCGCTCAGAAGGGCTATCGCACGCTTGTCACCACTCTCACAAAGCGCATGGCCGAAATGCTCACTGAATACCTTGAAGGATTCGGCGTGAAGGTGCGCTATATGCATTCCGACGTCGAAACGATCGAGCGAATGGAAATAATACGCGATCTGCGCCTGGGCGAATTCGACGTGCTCGTCGGTATCAACCTTTTAAGAGAAGGCCTCGATCTTCCCGAGGTAGGCCTTGTGGCTATACTCGACGCCGATAAAGAGGGCTTCCTCAGATCCACCACGTCGCTCGTGCAGACGGTGGGCAGGGCGGCTCGAAACGTTGACGGCAGGGTGATAATGTATGCGGATTCCATAACAGATTCCATGGACCGCGCGATCACCGAGACGAATCGCCGCCGCGAGATACAGATGAAATACAACGAAGAGCACGGCATCACTCCTCAGAGCATAAAAAAGGCCGTGCATGACGTGATAGAGATCAGCTCCAAAGCCAAGAACGCGTCCACCGTGCCTTCCGCCGAGCTTGAGGAGCGTATAGCGATAATCACCGAGCAGATGAAGCAGGCGGCGCTCGAGCTTGAGTTCGAGCAAGCGGCAAAACTGCGCGACGAGCTTTACAGGCTGCAGGGCAAGGAGACGGACGGTTCTCAAAAGCCCGCGCCCGGCACGGTTGGCAGCAGGAAGAAAGCTAAACAAAGGACCAGAAAATGAACGATAAGATAGTTATCCGCGGCGCAAAGGAAAACAATCTCAAGAATATTTCTCTTGAGCTTCCTCGCGATAAATTCATAGTATTCACCGGCGTTTCGGGCTCGGGAAAATCGAGCCTTGCGTTCGACACCATATATGCGGAGGGCCAGCGCAGATACGTTGAGTCCCTTTCGGCTTATGCCCGTCAGTTCCTCGGGCAGATGGATAAGCCCGACGTTGAGCATATCGAAGGGCTTTCGCCCGCCATATCCATCGACCAGAAGAGCACTTCCAACAACCCGCGATCCACCGTCGGCACGGTAACTGAGATAAGCGATTATTTAAGGCTGCTTTATTCCAGAATAGGACATCCGCATTGCCCCAACTGCGGTAAACCGATCGAAAAGCAAAGCATAGACCAGGTCGTCGATCGCGTTATGGAGTTCCCCGAGGGCACCAAGCTGCTAGTGATATCGCCCGTCGTCCGCGCCAGAAAGGGCGAACACAAGGCCGTATTCGAGCGCATCCGCAAGGAAGGATACGTTCGCGTAAAGGTCGACGGCGAGCTGTATGATATCAACGAGGTCCCCGAGCTTGACAAGAAGAAAAAGCATACCATCGACGCCGTTGTCGACAGACTTGTTGTGAGAGAAGGCATAGCCTCAAGGCTCAGCGATTCGCTCGAGACGGCATTCAGATTTGCGGAAGGGCTTGCGAAGGTAGCCATAGTCGGCGGAGAGGAATTCTTGTTTTCACAGAATTACGCATGCCCGGACTGCGGCATAAGCATTGAAGAGCTCACCCCGCGCATGTTCTCGTTCAACAGCCCGTTCGGCGCATGTCCCGCTTGTTCGGGTCTGGGCTTTCAGCTTAAGGTCGACGAGGAGCTTGTTGTGCCCGACAGGAACCTTTCGCTGAATGAAGGCGCTATCGCCGTTACCGGGTGGCAGAGCAATTCCAAAAACACGATCGCCCAGATGTATTTTACCGCCATCGGTAAGGAATACGGCTTCTCTGGCGATATCCCCTTCAAGGACATACCCGAGGAAGGCCGCCGTGCGCTGCTTTACGGCACGGGTGATAAAAAGCTTCACGTTCAGTATCAAAAGGAATACGGCAGCGGCACATTCGATACTCCTTTCGAGGGCGTTATTCCGAATCTCGAACGGCGCTATCGCGAGACCAATTCGGACTGGTCAAAGCAGGAGATAGAGGCTTATATGCGCAATTCTCCCTGTCCCGTCTGCGGCGGCAAGAGGCTAAAACCCGAAACGCTTGCAGTGACGGTGGGCGGCTTGTCGATAGCCGACATTTCGGAGCTTTCGATAAGGGCCGCAAGGGATTTCATAAACGGCTTAAAGCTTACGAAATCCGAAACCATCATAGCGGCGCAGATAGTCAAGGAGCTTAACGCTAGGCTTGGTTTCCTTATAAATGTTGGGCTTGATTATCTTGCGCTTTCACGCCCATCATCGTCACTATCGGGCGGCGAGGCGCAGCGCATAAGGCTTGCAACGCAGATAGGCTCGGGACTGGTCGGCGTGCTTTACATACTTGACGAACCGAGCATAGGCCTTCACCAGCGCGACAACAGGAAGCTTTTAAACGCGCTTTGCGGGCTGCGCGATCTCGGCAATACGCTCATCGTAGTCGAGCATGACGAAGAGACCATCCGCTCAGCCGATCATATAGTGGATATAGGCGTCGGCGCCGGCGAGCACGGGGGAGAGGTCATTGCTCAGGGCACTCTTGAAGATATTATGGCTGTGCCCGAATCCGTTACAGGGCAGTTCCTTATCGGTAAAAGGGCTATTGCGATCCCCGAAAAGCGCCGTCAGCTAACCGGAAAATGGCTGAGCGTTTTCGGCGCGCGCGTACATAATCTCAAGAACATCGACGTAAGGATCCCGCTGGGCGTGTTCACCTGCGTCACGGGTGTTTCGGGCTCCGGCAAATCCAGCCTTGTCAATGAGATAGTCAAAAAGACGCTGCTTCGCGAGCTCAACCGCGCAAGGATCCATTCGGGCGATCATGACAGGATCGAAGGAATGGAAAACCTTGAGAAAATAATCGATATAGACCAGTCGCCGATAGGCCGCACGCCTCGAAGCAATCCCGCGACGTATACCGGAGTATTCGACCTTATAAGGGAAGTATTCGCTCAGACTCCCGACGCCAAGGTGCGCGGCTACACATCCGGCAGATTCAGCTTCAACGTCAAGGGCGGCCGCTGCGAGGCCTGCTCCGGCGACGGAATAATCAAGATCGAGATGCATTTCCTGTCGGACGTTTACGTTCCCTGCGAGGTGTGCAAGGGCAAGCGTTATAACAGGGAAACGCTTGAGGTGCGCTATAAGGGCAAGACGATCGCCGACGTGCTGGACATGACGGCCGAGGAGGCATATAATTTCTTTAAGCCTCTTCCCAGGATCGCAAGGAAGCTGCAAACACTTTGCGAGGTGGGCTTGGGCTATATAAAGCTCGGCCAGCCTTCAACGACTCTTTCCGGCGGCGAAGCGCAGCGCGTTAAGCTTGCGACCGAGCTGGCAAGGAAGAACACCGAAAAGACGCTTTACGTGCTTGACGAGCCTACGACGGGCCTGCACGTTGCGGACGTGCAGCGGCTTCTTGAAATCCTGCAGAGGCTCTGCGACAACGGCAGCTCCGTGCTCGTTATCGAGCATAATCTCGACGTTATCAAGACGGCGGATTACATAATCGATATGGGTCCCGAGGGCGGCGACGCTGGCGGAACGGTCATAGCGTGCGGTACGCCCGAGGAAGTCGCGCAATGCGAAAACAGCTACACCGGTCAATTTCTAAACGAAATACTTAACAGAAAATAACGGGGGAGAGTATGGACAACACAATGGAGAGATGGTACAGCGCCATCAAGAGCAGAGTATCTATAAGGAAATACGTTTCGGGTGCCGACAGCAGAGAGCTCAAGAGACTGAAGGAAGCCGCAAAATATTTCAGCACAGATGAAGTTAGGATCGTCGCAGGCAAAAAGGAGGGCGCTTTGAGCCCTCTGATAGGCCGATCGATCTCCGGTACGGATACCTTCGCCGCGATCATATGCGGCGATAAAGAGCTTGATTACATGGTCGGCATGGTGGGCGAATCGTTCGCGCTCGAATGCGCTTCGATGGGCCTTGGAACCTGCTGGCTTGGCATGGGATATAACAGATCGGTCGTTAATTCCTGCATAAAATTCAATAACGATAAGGAAAAAGTTCGCTGCGCGATCGCCATCGGCCACTTTGAAGAAACGCCTGCAAAGAAGCGTATGAGGAAGACCGTATCTAACCTCACGGGGCTTGATGACAACGCTTTTAAAAAGCTGCCCGATTGGCAGCAGAGCGCCATAAACTGCGGCAGGCTTGCGCCGTCCGCGATGAACGCGCAGCCATGGGAATTTGATATATTAAACGATAGGCAGATTCAAGTTGCAAATATTTCAAAAAACTTTGGTTATGGGGAGATCGACGTGGGTATAGCGATGCTTCATATCGAAGTCGGCGCGGCGCATTGCGGCGTTTACGGCGATTGGGAGGTATCCGACGGATTGCCGCTGTTCACCGTTGACGAATCGATCGAAGCATGAAGAAGGTAACCGTTTACACCGACGGCGCATGCTCGGTGAATCCCGGCATAGGCGGCTGGGCAGCCGTGTTGATCTACAAGAACGCAAAAAAAGAGATCTCCGGCGGCGAACTTGAAACCACGAATAACCGTATGGAGATCACTGCGGCGATCAAAGCGCTTGAAGCACTGCGTGAGCCTTGTGAAGTTGAGCTTTATACGGACAGCTCATATCTGTGCAATACGTACAGTAACGGATGGATATTCAATTGGTTAAGGAACGATTGGAAAAAATCCGATAAAAAACCGGTTGAGAACAAGGATCTCTGGGAACGGATGCTAAAGCTTACTCGAACGCATAAAGTTACATGGCATCACGTCAAAGGCCACGCGGATAACGAATTAAACAATCGCTGCGATCAGCTTGCGCGCTCCGAGATCAAAAAGCTGAAAAAGCAGCTTGACGCCGAAAACGCTCCGGAAGAGCCCGTTTCATAATATATTTAAGAAAATGCCCTTACAACATTGCGTTAAACTTGTCTTTAACGCAATGTTGTGTTATAATATGGTCAAATCAAGGAGGCTTCCCCTATGAGCGAATATTCCGTTGAAAAGACCCAAAAATACACTTTTAAGCTGCGTGAGCTCGTTTCGGAGCTGCCAAAATGCTGCACGGATTTCTTCCGCGGTATCGAGCTTACCACCGGCATAATGACGCGCTACGGTTATGCGGTCGATCTGAAAACCTTCTTTACTTATCTGCTCGATACGGATATCTGCAGCGGTTTGAAAACGATGCGCGAGATCGGATACGCCGAGCTTGAAAAGATCGATTCCGTAACGATCGAATGCTTTCTCGAATACGTGTCGCTTTATCAGGATGACGACGCTTCCGAGCTCAAGATGAACGGCGAACGGGCCAAAGCGCGAAAGCTTTCCGCGATACGCGCTTTATTCAAGTATTTGTATAAAAAAGAGCGCATAAAAAACAACGCCCCCGCCCTTGTCGATACTCCCAAGCTTCATGAAAAGCCCATAATCCGTCTCGAGCCGGATGAAGTATCGCGCCTTCTTTCAGCCGTGGAAAGCGGCGAAGGACTTTCCGAGAAGCAAAAACAGTATCACAACCAAAACGTGATACGAGATACAGCTATTATTACATTATTCCTTGGCACAGGCATGCGTATAAGCGAGCTTGTGGGCATCGACACGGACGACCTTAATTTCGATTCCAACGAGGTGAGGATCACCCGCAAAGGCGGCAACGAGGAAATGCTGGTATTCGGTTCCGACGTGCGCAGTGCGCTTGCAGAATACATGGTCTACCGCAAAAGCATCATCCCCTGCGAGGGTCACGAGAAGGCGCTCTTTCTCTCTATGCAGAAGAAGCGCATGAGCGTGCGTTCTGTGGAGGTGCTGGTAAAGAAATATGCTCAGATCGCCGCTCCTCTCAAAAAGATTTCCCCTCATAAACTCCGCAGCACTTACGGCACTATGCTTTACCGCGAGACGGGCGATATCTATCTTGTTGCGGACGTGCTCGGACACAAGGACGTTAATACGACCAGAAAGCATTACGCGGCGATGAGCGAGGACCGCAGGCGCTTTGCCGCCGAGGTGATAAAGCTGCGTGATGACAAGGAGCCCGAGGAATAATCAGAGCTTGCGTGCATACGATTCCGTATGAAAGCAAACGGCAAATTCAAAAACAGATCTCCGTTAAAAAGAGCGGGCGTCGGGATACTGCTGCTCCTTCTGGCGGGGGTCTATTTGTTATTCTCGCCCAAGTATTTTGAAAACAGGCTGAACGGCGATCCGTACAAAGAATGGATGATGCACGAACGCGAACCCTCCGTGGGCGTCATAACGGTATGGCATATAGTCGATTTCAAGCCGTATTCCGGCAGTCTCGGCGCATGGCTGTCAGCACGGACAAAGCAATACGCTTCGAACTTTATCGGCATTCATTTCGATGTGGTTTCATATTCGCCTCAGGACGCCGAAGAGCGCATAAAAACGGGCGTGCTTCCCGATATTATAAGTTTTGCCGACGGCAGGATCGACGAAAGCCTTTTGTCCGGTTCAAAGCATCCTTACTGCGGTACTGGTTCTGTGCTTGTGTACGATCCCGCTTCCGCTGCCGATAAAGATATTGATTCATTGAAAGCCGAAGCCGGAAGCTTCGAAGATTTCAAGAAAGGAAAATCGCATTCCTGCATCACCGATATTCGCG
>JAEEGL017421689.1_pt1 | contig 27445 bp, 25 predicted proteins | sample 9134231 | NCBI WGS metagenome assembly JAEEGL01 (sample SAMN16246548, study PRJNA631951) | gut metagenome | biome: gut microbiome; feature: rumen; material: fiber-attached | host: Bos | place: Iran: Karaj | collected 2018-10
CTTCAGCTGGGTGAGCATCTTGAGCTTGCTGTCGGGCTCGAAGCCGGGCAGCACACGACTGGCGTGGTAGTCGTCAAACAGTTTACCGCCAAATTCAAGGTAAAGTTTGTTTCCGAACTTGCTGATGCGCTCTTTGATGTGTTCGGACTGTATCCGCAGATACTTTTCGTTGTCAAACCCGTATTTCATAATGATAAAAGATATATATGTGTTAAAAACAAAAAATACGGGATACAAAAATAGGAATGTTTTTCATTCTGACAAAATTTTTAACATTATACATCCGTTATAAGGCTGTATAACAGTGATAAAAATATTGCCTCAAGGTCCTTCTGCCTAATTGCAAAACAATATAGTATGTGGCAAAAAAATCGTTTTTCGCCATATGTGGCTTTTTGTTATTCCACTGACAGAATTTCTGTGGCAATGTACTGACTATGTCCGCGCCAGGGAAGCGTACCCAAGTATCGTTTCCAACGCAATTCTACGTGTCTGCCTGAACAACGCATGAGGCTATCTGCCAAAGCATGATCGGTCACCGAAAACTTGAACTCATTGCTGCGTATGCTCGTGGTGTTGTTGCCTGTGGCTTTGAAACCACTTTGTATCATTTTGCCTTCATAGGTCTTGAATACAATACCTTGACTCTGGAAATAATTGATGTCACCAGCGTTGACGCCAGAACTGTACACAAAGAAGAAGTGGAAGTATATAAACAGGGTGAGGGCGATAGCGACTGTGATGACTGAGATGGTGATGATTTTGCTTTTGAGTGTCATTTGAGCCATGGTTATTTGGTTTTATAGTTTGATTTTAATAAATAAACGCATAATGGAGTCCCAGCAGCGCGCCGGCAGCAGGGAGTGTATGGTGACCGCGGTGTGAGAGAATCGGCCGATACGATAGCGAGGGCGCGGACGACGGCTATTCACCGCTTTGCTAATTGCCTTGGCGACGACAGTGGGTTTGGAAAGATAGTGTCCTCTGTAGGCCTTGTCCAGTAGCTCTGCTTCGGTTGTGGCAGTGGCTTCGTATACTGTGCCGCGCGATGAGTCTGCCAAGTGGCGTGCAGCTATTATGCCCCAGTCGGTGCGTATGCCACCAGGCTCAATCATGACTACATCAATTCCGAAAGGTTTCATCTCCATACGTAGTGCATCACTGAGAGCCTCTACGGAGTATTTGCTTACGTGGTACCAACCGCCGAAAGGCAGCACGATATGACCTGCTATAGACGAAGTGTTGATGATTCGTCCGGTATGTTGTTGTCGCATGTAGGGGAGTACCTCACGGCATAGTGCGGCAAGGCCGAATACATTGACTTCCAATTGTCGGCGGGCTTCGGCGTCACTTACGTTCTCGATAGCACCGAAGTATCCGTAGCCTGCGTTGTTGATTAGAACGTCGATACGTCCTTCGGCATCGAGTACGGCTTTAACGCCCTCTTTTATGGAATTACTGTCGGTTACGTCCATGTGTAATGGAATTACCCCGTCGGCCTTGAGGGGTTCCATCAGCTCAATGCGTCGTGCGGCGGCATATATTCTGTGCCCCTGTGCGGCCAATAGATGTGCTGCATCATAGCCGATGCCGCTGCTGGCACCTGTAATCAGTATTACTCTGGCAATATTATTCACGTGGTTACTTTATTGGTTGCAGTATTTTGGGTGCAAAGATACAAAAAAAATACAATGTGGCTAAAAATAATTAAGTTTTGGGGTGTATTGTGTCTATCGTATGATATTAAGACATAGCGTAGTATAAGTTTTATTTTGCCGTATTGGAAATAATTTGTATTTTTGCATCCTCAAAAACCAAGAGAGGGGAGTATAGCTCAGCTGGTTCAGAGCGCCTGCCTTACAAGCAGGAGGTCACTGGTTCGATCCCTGTTACTCCCACCGAAAAGCCCTTATTATGAGGGCTTTTTTTGCATTATTTAAGAATTCATTTTATTGCTGAATGTATGAAATGTTGTATCTTTGCATTCTGTTAAACGTAGAAAAAATATTGTATAACATTAAAAATCAAAAAAATGAAGAAGGTTTTATCTTTTGTTAGCTGCGCCCTTTTTGTCGCCGCTATGACTGTTTCCTGCGGTCACAAGAACGCAGAAGAGGTTGCTGACACCATCGCTGAGGAGACCACCGAGGTTGTCAACGAGGCTGCTGCCGTCGAGGCTACCGCTACCGAGATGTGCGATGCTGAGCACGCCAAAATGCTGGACGCCGCCCGTGAGGCCGGTCGTGCCAAATGCAACTGCTACAAGACCGACGCCGCCAGCGTTGAGAGCTGCATCAAGAGCATCCTCGCCCAGAGCTACGCTGCCTACCAGGACAACGAGGAGTTCAAGAGCGTCATGGAAGAGGAGTTCAACAGCTGCGTGAAGGAGAAAGCCACTGCAGCCGCTAAGGATGCCGCCAACGAGGGTATCAAGGCCGGTGCCAACGCCATCGCCAACAAACTCAACGGCAAGAACTAATTGCCAGTAGAAAAGAAAACAGGTCCGTACTGTAATGGCACGGACCTGTTTTTTGTAGTATTATGAAAAGAACTGCATTGCTTATTACTGTCGCCCTGCTGCTGGCGGCATGTCACCGCGACGGGCGTCCCGCCGATGTGATGGACCACGGGCAGATGGTGGCATTTCTGACCGAAGCCTATATGCTCGAAGGCTTCTATGCCGTCGAGACGCAGTATCGTTACGATAGCCTGCTACCCGAGGTAGTGGCTGCCTACGACGATATTCTGACACGTCAGGACCTCAGTCGCAAAAAGGTGGAGAAAAGTCTGAAGTACTACGCGAGTCATCCTGCCGAGTATCAGATTATACACGACAGTGTGCTGGCAATTCTCGATGCCGAGAATAATGTTGATGACAGCAAGTCCGCGGCGTCAATTGTCAGCTACGGCCTTGATTGAACTAATCGGGATACGGGGTTGCAGGGTGTCGGGTATGTTGAGGAACGGCGAGGGCTGTATCCTTACGTCGACAAGCCAATGTCCGTCCTCAAGCACCATTTTGACGCTGTCGTCGAGTTCCTTTATCGGAGTGTGTTTGTGATAGTATACGCGTGCCGTTGAGTCGGAAAGCATACGCGCGCCCTTGATAGTTATGGTCGAGGGCGTATTTTGTTTTATGTAATTGGTGTCTGTATGGTCCACAATATGTTTCAGCAGCGGGATAGTTGTCTCGCGAGTGTATTGTGTCGCGAATGGTGCGGCTTCCTCAATGCGGTAGTCTCCCATGGCCTGCAGGTAGCCCTTTGCGGTCTCCTTGAGTTCCTTTTGGTTGTCGGTGCAAGCCGAGAGAGCCAGAAGGAATATTGAGGCAAAGAGCAGGGCGCTTTTTCTCATGATGTTTTTTTAGTTTAATAAAGCCCCAAACTCATCGAGTTTGGGGCTTTGTTTTTAGTGATTAGCGTTGTTGTCGCAACCTAATGATTAGCGACGGGTACGCTTGACCTCGGTGTTCTTTTGCACGTCGGCGTTGGCGTCAACCTTCTCAGTGGGGTTGCTGGGGGCGACGGTCTTGACGTTCTTGGAAGTGTTGTCGATGGGAGCCTCGGTCACGGTAGGTGTGGTGGCCTTTTTGACAACCTTCTTGGCAGTGGCAGCCTGTTCCTCAACCACGGGGGTGGTGTCGGCGATAGCCAGCATGGTGTCAATCACATCTTCCTCGGCGATGGTCTCGATAGCGGTGCTGTCGATGACTTCCTCAGCGGGTTTGTTGTTCTTGCAAGCCACGACGGTGAGCATGGCGACGGCGGCGATAGCGGCCAGTTTAAAGAACTTCTTCATTGTTTTCTGTTATATTTGATGTTAAACAATCGCTATTATTTGGTGGCGGAGAAAGCCCAGTTGTTGACGGCGAGGGTCAGGTCCTTAGTGGTGGTGGAGGCCCAAACCTGCTGCAGCTGCTCCTGAGTGGGTTCTTCGTCTTCACCAAGGCCGAGAGCTTGGTAGGCGGCCATCATCTCTGCGAAGTTGTAGAACTTGAGGTTCAGGTTGCAGGTGTAGGTCAGGGCAGTGGCGTCAAACTGGCCATAGGTGGGGGTGGTGTTGTGGCCATAGAGCTGGTAGTCGCCAATCTCAACTGTTCCAATGGAAAGAGAGCCTTCCTCATAGACCTCGGTCGGGAACAGGTCGTTGCCTTCGTACTCATTGTTCTCATTGTCCGTGAAGGTATAGTCAGCAGAGAGTCTCATGCCGCTGGTGCCGTTGTAGAACGAGAAGACGAACTCGGGGAGCTCATAGTTCCCACCGTTCAGACCTTTAGCGAGGTCGAGAATGTAGAGTTTGCCACCGGCTTGGGCATTGGTGCTCAGGTAAGCATCCTTGAGGCCGAGGGTCTGGGCGGCGCCATCCCAAGTCAGATCGATGGTAGCAGTGGGAGTGGGCTCGGGAGTGGGCTCAGGTTCGGGTTCGGGGTCGTCTTTCTTGCAAGCGGTCAGAAGCAGCGGGCAAGCCATAAGGGCGATAGCTGCAATTTTGAAAATGTTCTTCATTGTCTTTTATGTTTTTAAGGTTAATATTTCTATTTGTATCCTTTCGGAATTCGGGTGCAAAAGTACGTCTTTTTCCCGATATGGTAAAAAAAAAGTATGCTTTTTAATATTTTTTATACATTGCAGCCTGTTACTGGCGCTTTATGTCGAGGGCGTCGCGCAGTCCCGAGGCAAGCATCATGAATGCAAGCACAATGAGCATTATGGCGAGACCGGGCAGCAAGGCGAGGTAGGCGCTGTCGAGCAGTATGTAGCCGTAGTTGTCCTTCACCATCATTCCCCACGACGGCATAGGAGGCTGCACACCGATGCCGAGGAAAGAAAGTCCGGCTTCGAGCAGGATGGCACTGGCGAAGTTGCTGGCGGCCACCACCACCACTGCACCCACTATGTTGGGCAGGATATGGCGGAAGATGGTGCGGAAGGTGCTGTAGCCGAGGGCACGCGTGGCTTCGATATATTCTTTTTCCTTGATGCTCAACACCTCGCCGCGTACAACACGGGCGATGTCGACCCACATGGTCAGGCCCACGGCTATGAATATCTGCCAGAAACCTTTACCAAGGGCGAATGTGATGGCTATTACAAGCAGCACGGTGGGGATGGACCACACTACGTTGATAATCCACATGACGAGGTTGTCTACCCATCCCCCGTGGTATGCCGCGAGGGCGCCGAGGGTGATGCCCAGCAGCAGCGCTATCAGGATAGCGATGAAGCCCACAGATAGGCTCACCCGCGACCCAATCATTATCATGCTCAGTACATCGCGTCCATAGGCGTCGGTGCCGAGCAGGAAAGTACGCTCTTTCACATCCACCACCCTGCTGCTGGCTATTGAGAATGGTTCACCGGCCAGCGGCTCGACATGCAGGCTGTCGGCAGTGCGGCTGCAAGATGCAATAGGTATGGCGGTGTATGGCAATGGCTCGCCTTGCGTCATTCGTTTCAGCAATGGGGCTCGTTTGGCTCCGGTAGGGTCTATGAGCAGGAATGTCGCTTTGCTGCCAGGTTTGAGGGTGGCCAGTTCGAGATACTGCTGGTTGCAGTAGGGTGTGTGGTCGGGCGTGATGAGGTAGCCCAGTATGGCCACCACGGCAAACAGCCCTATCACAACCAGGCTCGCCACCGACAGCGGGTTGCGCCTGAACCGGTTCCAGGCCAGCCTGTCGAGCTTCTGCCCAGCCATGTCGGCATGGCTTCTCTTATGGAAGATATTCTTCACGATTACATAAATCCAAGCTCCACCTTCACTTCGTCGGGTATCATGTCCATCGACCATGGCGGGTCGAAGGTGAGTTCCACGTCGACACTCTTGATGCCACTTATGTACCCCACCATCTGCTTCACCTCTTGGAACATGTATTCCGCCTCGGGACAGTCGGGGGCCGTCATGGTCATGAGTATCTTTACATTCAGGTCGTCATCCACATCCACCTTGTATATCAGCCCGAGGTCGTATATGTTGACCGGTATCTCGGGGTCGTAGATATTCTTCAGGCAGTTGATGACCGCGCTGGTGATAGTCTCTTTCGTCGGCTCCATAGGTATTCTATTGTCTTAACAAGGGTGTTGTTTGGCTACTCGCCCTTGACTTTGTATGCCAGTGCATAAATCTTCATCTGCTTCACCATGCTGGTGAGGCCGTTGGAACGGGTGGGGGAGAGGTGCTCTTTGAGACCTATGGCGTCGATAAAGGCGAGGTCGGCGTCGAGCACTTCCTGTGGTGTGTGTCCGTCGAGGGCGCGGATAAGCAGCGATATGATACCGCGGGTGATGACTGCATCGCTGTCGGCACGGAAATGCAGCACACCGTCGCTGTAGGTGCAGCTGAGCCACACCCGGCTCTGGCAGCCCTTGATGAGGTTCTGTTCGGTCTTGTCTTTCTCGTCGATGACGGGGCAGTCCTTGCCGAGGTCGATGAGGTAGGCATAGCGGTCGAGCCATTCGTCGAAGTTGGCGAACTCGTCGATAATCTGTTGTTCTGTCTCTTGTATGGTCATAATCATTTGGGTGCTACGTGGATGAGGTAAGCCGCCGCGATGCCGAATACCAGCTGTGGCAACAATACTGCCATAAAGGGCGAGAGGTCGCCGTTGATGGCGAAAACGGTGGTTATCTTCATGAATACGATAAATGCGAATGCTATGGCGATGCCTATGGCCAGGTGCATGCCTATGCCGCCGCGTATCTTGCGCGACGCTATGGCCACCCCTATAAAGGTCATCACGATAATGGCCAGCGGGTTGAGCATGCGTTGATATAGCTCGATGCGTGCCTCCTTCACGGTGCCGGTGCCGCGCATCTGCTCCCGCTCTATGTGCTTCATAAGCATCGGGGTGTTCATGGTGGTGATGCGGCGCGAGAGTAGGTTGAAGTCGTCGGGCACTATCTTGAAGTCGCGCACGGTGTTCAGCTCGTGCTCTATCTTCTCGTTGCCTTCTTTGTCGACGGTGTGCAGGAAATAGGTGCTGCAGTGCCATCGGTGTGTCGCCGTGTCGTAGTTGATGACGTCGGCGGTCTCGCGTTTGCGCAGGCGTCCTTTCGAGTCTATGATGTCGCGGCGGAACTTGTAGGCTCGCTGTGCCTTCACATCGTAGCTCTCGGCATACACCTGCACCCCCGGCTCCGACTGGAAGTGCAGGTTGCTGTAGTAGTTGGGCAGCGACGAACGCACATATTGGTCCTCAAAGTCCGACAGGCGCTGGTTTGAATGCGGTATCACAAAGTTGCCCAGCAGCAGCACCATTATGGCCACTATCAGCGACCCATGCAGGTAGGGCCGCAGCATACGGCGGTAGCTTATGCCCGAACTCAGGATGGCTATAATCTCGGTGTTGCCAGCCATCTTGGAGGTAAAAAACACCACCGAGATAAAGATGAACAGCGGGCTGTAGAGGTTCACAAAGCCGGGTATGAAGTTCAGGTAGTAGCCGGTCACCACCTGCCCGAAGGTGGCGTGGTGCGAGATGAACTTGTCCAGTTTCTCGCTCACGTCGAATGTGATGACGATGACAATAATCAAAGCCAAGGCCAGCAAGAAAGTCTTGATGTACTTGGCTAAGATATAGTTGTCTAATTTGTAGTATCGCATCACAGGCTTGAGCGGTTGGGGGAGTGGTGCCGCTCTCCCTGCGGTCTCGCTCCCCAACCCTCTGTACGTCGTTTTATAGAAGCTGTTTCTGGAAGGCGGTGAGGCATTCCAGCACGTTGGTCTTCACATGTATGAACTCGTCAATGCCGTAGCCTTTGTAGGTCTCCACCATCTCCTTGGGATAACCGGCCAGCACCAGGCTCTTCACCTTGCCCTTGAGGGCTTTGCATACGGGCTCGGTGAGCTCGGCATACTCGTCGTCGCTCGAGCAGAGCACCACCACGTCGGCACCGCTCTCGAGGGCCGCCTTGGCACCCTCTTCGGGGGTGGCGAAGCCGGGGTTGTCGATAATCTCGTATCCGGCCACACCGAAGAAGTTGGTGGCGAAGCCCGAGCGGGCTTTGCGCATAGCCAGGTTGCCGTAGGTGAGCAGGAACACCTTCGGGCGGCGGGCGCTCTTCTCGGTCTGCATACGCAGCTCCTCGAAGGCTTCGGCGCCACGGTAGGTCTTCAGCACACGCACCTCGTCGCCCTGCTCGCAGTGGCAGCAGCAGTGTCCCTCTTTCTCCACCTTCTCGCCCATCTTCTCAAGCAGGTTGGGATACTGGTTGGTGCCCAGTATGGTGGTCTTGCGGGTGGCGATGTCGAGGTCGCGCTGGCGGGCGGTCTTCTCCACCTCGTCCTGTACCAGTCCGGCACGCAGTGCTTTGCACATGCCGCCGGCCTCCTCCACGCTCAGGAAGTGGTTCCAGGCGCCCTGGGCTATCTCGTCGGTGAGGTTCTCGATATAGTAGCTGCCGGCAGCGGGGTCCACGATCTTGTCGAGGTAGCTCTCCTCTTTCAGCAGCAACTGCTGGTTGCGGGCAATGCGGTAGCCGAAGTCGTCAGACTCCTTGTAGGCGGCGTCGAAGGGCAGCACCGAGATGCTGTCGGCACCGGCTACGGCACTCGACATGGCCTCGGTGGTGCTGCGCAACATGTTGACATAGGGGTCGTAGACCGACTGGTTCCAGCGGCTGGTGGTGGCGTTGATGAAGAGCTTGTAGGCGCAGTCGCACTCGGGTTTGTACTGCTCCACCATCTTGCTCCAAAGCAGACGGGCGGCGCGTATCTTGGCTATCTCCATGAAATAGGTGCTGCCGACACCCACATTGAGGGTGATGGCGCGGGCCACGTGCTCCATCTTGCAGCCCATGTCGGTCAGACGGGCTATCAGCTCGTTGGCGGCGGCCAGGCTGAAGCCGAGTTCCTGCACTATGTTGCTGCCGGCGTTGTGGAGGGTGGCTCCGCTCACGCCCAGCACGCGGAATTTGGGAAGCGCCTCGTGGGCATACTCCACAAGCTCTTTGGCGGCCTGCAGGTCGCCCTCTTCCCCGCGGTGGAAACGTCCGTGTTTAAGGGCATAGCGGAACATGTCGAAGTCGCACGAGCCGCAGAGCTCCTTGGGGTCGTAGCCTTCGCGGCGGGCATAGTCCACATAGAGCTTGAGGGTGGTCAGGTAGTCGGCCGAGCACATGAAGTTTATGCTCACGGCGTTGATGTATATGCCTTTGAGGAGGGTGGCCATGTCGTCGACGCTGGCCACGCCTTTGGCGCAGAGACCCAGCGAAGTGGCGCCGCGCTCCACGGCGTCGAGGGCTATGCGGTTGGCCTCTTTGGGGTCGGGCACATGTATGTCCTGCCTCACCTCCCACACGTTGTCGGCCACATGCTTGCCGCGGGTGTAGGGCATCTCGCCGGGGTTGCTGTCAAGATACTCCAGGCCTTCCAGGTTCTCGGCACGGTAGTAAGGCTTCACCTTGAAACCTTCGATAGTGCGCCACACGAGCTTCTTCTCATAGTCGGCTCCCTTGAGGTCCTTGTTGATCACTTCTTCCCATTTCTCGGTCGAGACGGGCGGAAATTCGCTGAATAACTTGTTGTCTTCCATTATATTGTATCGTTTGTTTGTTTCCAATGCAAAAAGCAAAAATACAAAAAAAAACAATATGTCGCCTATTTTTATTAAATAGTAACTAAAAATATTGTCTGCCGCATTGTCTCCGACAGCCCCTCTCCGCCGAGCCGGAGGAATGGAAGATTGCCCCGTGGAGAGGCATTGCCGGCAAGATGCCGGCGCTCCAGGGTAGGGGATGACTCCGTACCAAGTCCGACCCAGGTCCGACATTTCTCCGACCGTTCTATAGTAGTTCTATAGTCAAGTAGTAAAGAAATACTATAGAACGACTATGGATGTACTATGGAAGTGGCGGCGTTGGGGTCTGGTTTTCACGGCGATGCAGGGCGTGGGACGTGAGGCCTGTCGGATTTATTGCGGCCGATTATCGATTTTTTTGTATCTTTGCAGGCAAAGTAGCTTGTTATGAATACCGCCCAAGAGTCGCATAATCCGTTCGTTATCTGCAAGGCTGCCGCCGGAAGCGGCAAGACTTTCACCTTGGTGAAGGAGTTTCTGACCCTGGCCATGGATGTGGGCAGCGAGGCGGTGCGCAACGACCCCGAACGCTTCGAGCACGAGCTGGAGGTGCGCTATCGCGGCATCTTGGCTATCACGTTCACCAAGAAGGCCACGGGCGAGATGAAGGAGCGTATCCTCAAGTGCCTGCGCGAGATAAGTCTCAATGGCATAGATCCCAAACTGTCGCCTATGGGCGCCGCTCTGCTCGAGCGCCTCAACGGGCTGCGGTGCTATGCACGCAGGCCTGTGGACGAGGAGGAGCTACGCTGGATGGCAGGGGTGGTGCACCGGGCTGTGCTCCATAACTATAGCGACCTCTCGGTGAGTACGATAGACAGCTTTATGCATCGTGTGGTCCGCACCTTCGCCCACGACCTGGGCAAGCCGGTGGGGTTCGATGTGTCGGTCGACCAGAGCGACTTCGTCATCCACGCCATCGACCGCCTCATGGCGCAGCTGGGCACCGAAGGCAACGAGAAGCTGACAGATGTGGCGGTGGCCTTCGCCGAGAGCAATATGGAGGAGGGCGTGCGCTACAATATTGAAGGCGACCTGAAGCGGCTTGCTGGCCAGCTCTTTGCCGAGGGCACCGACCGCTACCTCGACGCCGTGTCGGGCTTGGAGCCGGCCGATTTTATGGCCATCCACGACCATCTTGTGGCCGAGAACCGGAGTTATGAGGGGCGCGTCAGGGGCTGTGCCGCACGCATGACCGAGTTGCTCAACGGATTGAGCGACAGCCCTGATGACTTCGCTGGCGGCGCCAAGGGCTACTATTCCTTCTTCCGCACCCTCGCCGCCGACGGACCGTTGCGTCCCCTTACCAAGACCGCCGCCGCCAATCTCGACCAGGAGCGCTACACCAGCGCCAAGTGCAGCCGCGACACGGCCGACCGCATAGCCGCTGCCGCCGACGCCATACAGGAGATCTACGGCGAGGTGCGCGAACTGCTGGGCGTGGACAGCGGGTCCGAGATGGACCGCAGCACCGCCCTGCGCGACTACTTCACCCGCAAGGCATTGCTCGTCAATATATTCCCTCTTGCTCTGCTGGGACGGCTCGACGCCGAGCTGAAGGCTTATGCCGGCGAGAACGAGGTGATGCACCTCTCTGAGTTCAACAAGCTGATAAACGAGGTGGTGAGCGAGCAGCCGGCTCCGTTCATCTACGAGCGCCTCGGAAACCGCTACCACCACTACCTGATCGACGAGTTCCAGGATACCTCGGTGCTGCAGTGGCACAACCTGTTGCCGCTGGTGGAGAACGGTGTGTCGCAGATGAGCGAGTCGCTGGTGGTGGGCGACGGCAAGCAGGCTATTTATCGTTTCCGCCAGGGCGATGTGCGCCAGTTTGTAAGCCTGCCTCATGTCGACGGGGCCGGTGTCCACGGACAGCTGCTCGAACAGCCTGGCTATTGGCGCGAAGACCCCCTCTCGACCAACTACCGCACGGCCGCCTCGGTGGTGCGCTTCAACAACCGCTTCTTCACCTGGCTCGTGCAGCAGCCGCCCTTCTCGTCAAACAAGTTGGTACAGAAAATATATATAGGTCGCGACGGCGATGTCGGGCACCCCGAGCTGGAACAGCAGGTCTCGCCCCGCAAGGAGGGGGTGACGGGCCATGTGGGGGTGGCGTTTGTGGACCGCGACGACCGCGACGCCATGTACGAGCAGGTGTGCCAGACTATTGTGCGGCTTGTCGGTCAGCAGGGCTATAGCCAGAAAGATATAATGATACTCTGCCGCACCAAGATCGAGTTGGCGCGTGTGAGCAACTACCTGCAGGCCCACGGCGAGGATATGGAGATAAGGGTCACCTCGGCCGAGTCGTTCTTCCTGGTGCGCAGCCATGCCGTGATGGCACTGGTGGCCGCGTTGCGCCTGCTGCACGACGGTGCCGACCGTGTGGCCGCCGCCGATTTGCTGCAACGACTCGTCAACCTCGGCCTTGCCGCCTCGGCCCACCACGAGGCTTTCCTCGGGCGCGGACCGGTCGACGTGGACGGCCTGCTGCGTGCCGAAGGACGCGGACTGACGTTCGACGCCGACGCCCTGTCACGCCTCGGTCTCTACGAGTGCTGCGAGGAACTGGTGCGACAACTGCACCTCGACGGCATCGACGTGGCCTATGTGGCTTCGTTCCTGAGCTATGTGGCCGAATTCGTGGGCAAGAACCACGAGGGCATAGGCCCGTTCCTCGACTGGTTCGACGACAACGCCACCTACGACACCTCCGATTCAACCCATAAGCACCTTTCCGCTATGAGCTCCGAGAATGTCGATGCGGTGTGCTTGATGACTATCCACAAGGCCAAGGGCTTGGAGGCTCCGGTGGTGATACTGCCCCTCGGCCCCTGGAGCACGAAGGGGTTCTCGCGATGGGTCGACCTCGGGTCGGCGGTGACCGTCGAGGGACGCACCCTGCCGGTATCGATGGTGAAACTCACAAGAGACCAGTCGACCGCCTTCGACGCCGAGCGCGACGAGGAGGTGTGTATGGACGAAGTCGACCGCATCAATATGCTGTATGTGGCCTTCACACGCCCGGTGGAGCAGCTGTTTGTGATATGTCCCACACCTTCAGAGAAGAGCAAGGGCGAGGGCATCAACTTCCCGCGGCTGATAAAGCAGTTTATGGATACACAGCAGCCCGATACAGGCGACGCCGGTTTCCGCCACGTGGCCAAGTCAGAGGTCGACGGCGAAGGCGACGGCCCCGTGTCGGTGGCCCTCCAGGGGCTTTCGTTCCCCACCTGGAAAGGCCGCGTGAAGGTGGCCTCGAAATCGGAGAAGGTGCTCGACGCCAGGGTCGAGGAGAAGATACGCTTCGGCAACCTGGCCCATGCCCTGCTGGCCGACTTGGCCGACGCCGACGATGTGGATGCCGCCGTGGAACGCCTGCGTGCCGCAGAGACGGTCGACGACGACACCCTCCGCAGTCTCGCCGTCATAGCCCGCAAGACGGTGTCTCACCCCGATACGGCGCGCTTCTTCGCAAAAGGACTGAAGGTGAAGAACGAGTGCGAGTTGTGCGACGAGAAAGGACTCTGCCGGCCCGACCGTGTGGTCTTTGCCGAGGACGAGACCTGGGTGGTCGACTTCAAGACCGGAGCCGACGAAGGCGGCGAGCACGACGAACAGGTGCGGCGCTATTGTGCGGCTGTCGGTGCTATGGGGTTCCCCGCTGTCGGCGGATGGCTGGTCTACCTGCTGCCCGAAATACATGTGCGTCGGGTGTGCTGAAATGTTAAAAATTATTTTTTTTCACATTTTGTTGTTGGTAATTCAAATTTATTTCGTATTTTAGCGGTGTGAAAAGAGAACCCCAAAAGGGTCTTCGATATAGAATAAACAGCTAAAATACAAAGATATGGAACTGAAGAAAAATCCCAAGGCAGACCTTGAAAAACGCCGCGGACTCTATCTCGAGATAGGTCTTGTGGTGATTCTCGCGGCTGCTCTGGTGGCTTTCAACGTCAAGTCGTACGACAAGGAAGAGAAAGAGCAAGTGGAGCGCGTCGCCATCGACGAGCAGGAGGATGTGATCATCCAGACTCAGCAGGAAGAACTGCCTCCTCCCCCTCCCCCCGAGCAGGTGGAAGTCACCACCGAGTTTGAAGTGGTCGAGGACGACAAGGAGATTACCAACGAGCTCGTTGTGAATGCCGAAGTCACCGACGACACCAAGAACATCGAGATTACCCCCGTCAAGGTCGAGGAGGAAGAAGAAGAAGAAGAGGTGGAGATCTTCACCGTCGTGGAGAACGACCCCGAGTTCCCCGGCGGCACCGAGGCCCTCTACAAATATCTCGCCACCAATATCAAGTTCCCGCAGCTGGCCCGCGACAACAATATCTCCGGCCGTGTGTATGTGACCTTCGTGGTGGAGCGTGACGGCAGCATCACCGGTGCCCGCGTGCTGCGCGACATCGGAGGCGGCTGCGGCGCCGAGGCTATCCGCGTGGTCAAGGCTATGCCTAAGTGGACCCCGGGCAAGCAGCGCGGCAAACCCGTCCGCGTGCAGTATAACCTGCCTGTCGCCTTCATCCTGCAGTAAAGAGCAGTGATCAGCGTCAATAACCTGTCGGTGCAGTTCACTGGCACCGACCTCTTCAAAGGCGTCACCTTCAATATCGGTGACCGCGATAGAATAGGACTTGTCGGCATGAATGGTGCCGGCAAGTCCACTTTATTGAAGATACTCTGTGGATGGCAGGAGCCCGAAAGCGGCACCATGGTGATTGCCTCGGGACAGACCGTGGGCTATCTGCCGCAGGAGATGGTGCCCGACACCGTCGGCACGGTCATCGAAGAGGCCCTCACCGCTTTCAGTGCCCTCGACGAGATGGAACGCGAACAAGAACGGCTCACTGCCGAGATTGCCGAGCGCAGCGACTACGAAAGCGCCGAATATACCCGCCTGCTGGAACGTCACAACGAGGTTACCGAGCACCTGGCTATGCTGGGTGGCGGCCACCGCCGCGAGCAGGCCGAGAAGGTGCTGCTGGGCTTGGGGTTCCGTCATTCCGATTTCGACCGCCCGGTGGCGGTGTTCAGCGGAGGCTGGCAGATGCGTGTGGAGTTGGCCAAGCTCCTCCTGCGCCACCCCGACTTCCTTCTGCTCGACGAGCCTACCAACCACCTCGACATAGTGTCTATTCAATGGCTCGAGAACTACCTGGCCAACTACAGCGGCGCTGTGGTGCTTGTGAGCCACGATCGTACTTTCCTCGACAACATAACCAAGCGTACCATCGAGATAACCGCTGGCCGCATATACGACTACAAGTGCCCCTATTCCGAGTACGTGGTGCAGATGCAGGAACGGCGCGCCAGCCAGATGGCTCAACTCACCAACCAGCAGCGCCAGGTGGCGCAGATCGAGGCTTTCATAGAGCGGTTCCGTTATAAAGCCACCAAGGCCAAGCAGGTGCAGAGCCGCGTCAAGATGCTGGAACGCATGGAGAAGATAGCGGTCGACGAGGTGAGCACAGAGAGCATCCACTTCCAGTTCCCTCCTGCCCCCCATAGTGGCAAGATAGTGGTCGAAGCACAACACCTCGGCAAGGCCTATGGCGACAACCAGGTGTTCGACGGCGTCGACCTGCTGCTCACCGCCGGAAAGAAGGTGGCCTTCGTGGGCCGCAACGGCGAGGGTAAGAGCACCATGGCCAAGATCATCGTGGGTGACATCAACGACTATACAGGCACGTTCCGCCTCGGCGCGGGTGTGGCTCTCGGCTATTATGCCCAGAACCAGGCTGCCATGCTCAACCTCGAACGCACGGTGTTCGAGACTATCGATGATATCGCACAGGGCGATATACGACCCAAGATACGCAATATACTCGGCAGTTTCCTGTTCGGTGACGACGATATGGACAAGAAGGTGAAGGTGCTCAGCGGTGGCGAGAAAGCCCGTCTGGCACTGGCCAAGCTGCTGCTCACGCCCAGCAACCTGCTTGTGCTCGACGAACCGACCAACCACCTCGACATGAACAGCAAGGACATACTGAAGAATGCACTTCTGCAGTATACTGGCACTCTTATCGTGGTGAGCCACGACCGTGACTTCCTGAGTGGCCTGACCGACGAACTCTATGAGTTCCGCGACGGCGCGGTCCACGAGTTCAAGGGCGACATAATGGAGTTTGTGCAAAACACCGCCGAAGTACCTGCCTCGCAGCCTGTACCGGAAGCACCCAAGACCGCCTCGGCCTCGAAGCAGGCATACGAACAGAGCAAGGAACGCGAGCGCGAACGCCGCAAACTGCAGAATGCCGTGAAGCAGGTGGAGAAGGAGATAGAAGAGGTAGAGGCTTCCATAGCGGAGAAAGACGCTGTCCTTGCCACGGGTGCCGCACAGAGTGCCGATTTCTATAAAGAATACCAGACGCTGAAAGACCTGCTGGAGCAGAAGATGCAAGAGTGGGAAGACGCCGTCATCGCCGCCGAACAATAAGAAATGAAGCGCCCCACCGACTTGAAAAATCAGTGGGGCGCTTCTCGTTAGGCCGTTGTAAATGGACGCTTGTGGACGGTTTGCATTGTTACAATATTTCTCTCAATTCTTGTTCTTTGCCGTCCTGTCTGTCGCGATACCCTCGCATCCATACCCCTGCTATAAATTATTTTTTCCATGTTGGGATTTTTTTTGTAACTTTGCAGCCGAAATATAAATGTATTTTGCCATGTAAGAAAGACAGATGATTAGTCATACATAATAGCGATTCGTGCTATTCTTGGTCTCAAAATTTCCACAATGTCCCCGGAAACGGGGCAGACAATGCAAGAATAGGTCGACGAAACGCCGTGCATCGGCGTGGAATGACTTGTTTGCATTGTAGGGCGTGGAAACCCTGGAGACCAGACAGAGATACGTTCCACGCTATTCTTTTGTGCTCCACGCCCGATGAAAAGCTTTGCCAAATACCGCTATAGCACCGATCGGCAGTTTGTGGCCGATCTCCTCGCCAACGACGGGAAGGCATTGGAGTGCCTGCTTTACGACCGTTACCGTTCCCTGCTTCGTTTCAATGCCCTCAAGGCGGCCCCTGATGTGCCGGTCGACGACCTGGTGCAAGAACTCTACCTTTACCTTAGTGCCGACAACTGGGCCCGCCTGAAAAAATACGACCCAGTGTTGCCGTTCGACCGCTGGCTGTCGGTGGTCTCCTACCGTTTCTTTAAAGATTTTTCGCATCGTATGATAGATTCCCGTCGCCAGATCCCTATTACCAATATATACGACCAACAACTGCTCGATGCTGGAACGACACAGATGAACCATATCATGATGGACATACGACAAGGACTGACGGAACTGGAGCCTCCACGCGACCGCGAGATACTCACCGCCCTCCTCCTCCGCGACGAGGAGCCCCAGGCGGTGGCCGACCGCTTCAACGTCACCGTGGACAATCTGTACAACATCAAGCGGAGAGCGTTGGCAAAGTTGATACAGAAACACTTGAAGGACTATGCAGGATAAAGTGACAGATGAGATGATAGCCCGCTATTTAAGCGGTAAGGCCACTCCAGAGGAGGAATCGGCGGTGCTTGACTATATGTCCGAGAATGATGAGCGTGTCGAGGATTTGCTTGCTATGTCCGCGGCTGTGGAACAGTTCGGAAAGCAGGAGGTGGAACAGAAGAAACATGTTCGTCCATTATGGCCGGCACTCTCAGCGGCTGCAAGTGTCGCCATCTTGATTGGTGTTGGCGTCACCTTATGGCATAACAGCCAGTCAGGTATCGATATGGGTGTCGACCCCGCCCCTGCCTACGCCACTTGCGACACCCTTGTCGAACCCAATATGGAGGACAGCCTATGAGAAAACATGTACATGGAATATTGGTCTTCTGTGCCTGCCTACTTCTTAACTCTTATCTCTTAACTCTTAACTGTGCACATGCGCAGGTGGTGCCCGACAGCTACCGCCAGCAGATGCAGCAGGAGATGTCACGCTTCGGCGACTCTATACACGATGACTTCGTGCGCTACTTGGAACACCTCTGGACAGAGTACCAGCTTTTCGACGGCGAGCCGTCACCTCGCGGCGTGAAGCCTGTGGAGCAGCCGCGTATGGACACCTTGGAACGCGAGGGTGACACCGTGAAGGTAGATAGCCAGGTGTCATACGGTACCTTCTCAGCAGTGTCGACGGGAGTCGCCAGAGAGTTCAGTGCCCCGAGGGGCTCTGTGCAGAGTCGCGACTATATGGTACCGTTCTACGGACGCGAGGTGAGCATAGCCTTGTCTGACAAGGTGGCCGACATAAGCCTGTCGGGCATCCGTGAGCGCCATGTGGCACGTTTCTGGAAGAAGCTCGTGGAGAACCATGCCGACCAGTGCACCGGAGAACTCGACCAGCAGCGCCGCAACCTCTACCTCGGCGACTGGGGCCTCTTCGACCTGATACGCCATTTCGTTGCCGCCGTCTATCCCGACCGCTCCGACGAGCAGGCGGTCCTCGCAGTGTTCCTTCTCGACGCAATGCACTACGACGCCCGTGTGGGCCGTATGGACGACCGTCTCGTGATGCTTGTTAATACCGGCAGCCGCCTCTACGACATTCCTTATGTGGAGATTGATACCGTGCGCTACTATGCCTTCGGCAATCTGCCCAAGAAAGGCCGCCTCCACACCTACGACCGTCAGCTGCAGCATGCCGACCAACCCATCGACATGCACCTCGCCTATTCGCCACGTCTGGGAGGTGGCTTGTCGTCGCGCACCTTCAGCGCCACCGTCCGCGACCATAAGGTCTCTTTCCGTGTCAACCAGCCGCTCATGGACTTCTATGCCCGTTATCCGCAGACCGAGCTCTCCGTATATGCCACCGCCGCTACCGAAGAAGCCCTCGCCGCCGCCCTCGAGCGCGAACTGCGCCCCTTCGTCGAAGGTTGCACACCGGTGACTGCGTTGAACAACCTGCTCGAATTCATGCAGCAGGGATTCAAATACCAGACCGACCGCAAGCAGTTCGGACGCGAGAAGAACTTCTTCTGCGAGGAGAATTTCTACTATCCCGCCAGCGACTGCGAAGACCGCGCCATCCTCTTCGCCCGCATGGTGAAGGTGCTGCTCGGATACGACGTGGTGCTGCTGGAATACAACGACCATGTGGCCACCGCCGTGCATATCCCCGGCCGCAAGATACGCGGCCAGCACCTCGACCTGCAAGGGAAACGCTATATGGTATGCGACCCAACCTGCCTCGGCGCCGCCGTGGGTGACCTCAGCAGGAAGTATCGTAACAAGAAAGCTAATATAGTATCAGTAAAATAATAGATAGATAGTAGATTGCGATGAAAAAAGACGAGTTTACATTTTGGGATTACTTGCATGGATTGTTTTGGACAGTCCTGATTGCCATACTTGTTGTTCCTATGTATGCAGCCATTTCTAACCCACCGTCACGATCCTTAACAACATGGCTCTTGATAGCCTATATTGTCCTAGATATTATCTTAACAATAATGCTTCTTTTTTTTACCATTCCAACCGACAAGCGTATCATACGCGTGCTAAACAAGATGGGATATAAGTGCCACATGGACGAAGGACAAATAGTTTTCCAACGGAAAAGATATAATTGGTCTATTTTTACAAATGCTACAAAGAAAAGATATCGTCGAGTGGCATTTGTCATTAGCTTCACTGATGAGCGATTGGATAGTAATCATGATCTCACTAATAGGATATTTTGCATTGTCGGTTCTCGAAATCCCAATACCGTTGTTTCATGGAATGGGAAAGATTCTTACCGTTGTATCTTTGAAACAGTACTCACCTCCACTCGAGATATTGAACGCGAATTTAACACAGCAATGGAGCGAATGGATAATACGCTTGATGAGTTATCTTATTTATTTGAGCAAGCATTTGCACAACAGACGATGGAGTCTGATCATAAAATTGGATTCCACGTGGGGGAAAGCGAAATTCTATCAGAAGAAAGCCCATCAGAGATAAGGGCACAATCGAATGAAAATACAACAAATTAAAAATATACAACTATGAAACGTACAATTATCTTTATCGCGGCCACTGTCGCCGCTTTGGCCCTCACGGGTTGCAAGTCGTCCAAGAACATCACCCCCGAAGCTATGGGCAACAAGGAAGTGGAGCTTCCCTGCGCCAAGTACGATCACGACAGCGACGAGTACTTCACCGGCATGGGTGTCGGTGAGAACGTGAATATGCAGAATGCCCGCCTCGCCGCCCTCAACGCCGCCAAGAGCATGGTCAATGCCAAGCTCGGCGGCCTCGCCAAAGGCCTCGCCACCGACTATGTGCGCACCCAGGCGGGGGCTGCCCAGCAGGACGACGTGCAACGTATCGCCGAGCGTGAGGTGACTGCCGTCATCGAGCGTATGCTCAACGATGCCGAGCAAACCTGCGAGAAGCTCTACCAGACGCCAGCAGGCACCTACCAGAGCCATATCGCCATCCGCATCTCCAAGAAGGAGATGGCCAACAAGATGGCTACCGCCCTCAGCGACGACCAGAAACTGGAGGGGATGTTCCACCGCGACCAGTTCCGCAAGTGGGCCGAGGAGTATATGAAGGACTATATGGGAAAATGATGAGACGCACTTTCTTCATCATCATACTATTCTTGATGGCGATGCCGCTGTGCCAAGCTCAGCGGCTTCCGTCGTGGATGAACGAGTTGCCTAAAGCCGGCAACCCCACTATCATGTATGTCCGTGAGGCCGGTGAGGGTACCTCCCTCACCGAGGCCCACAATCAGGCCCTGCTCCGCGTGATGCAAAACACCGCCAACCGTATAGGACGGCCGTTCGACATCAACGAGGTGGACAAGGCCCTGTCGGGCAGCGACGACTACCTGGCCATCAGCCGCCAGTATAATATCCCCATCAACAAGGTTGACCAGTACGACGAGCAGCTGCGCGACGGCACCTACCGCGTGTGGGTGCTCTGTCAGGTAGCGGTGGCGGGCAATATACAACCCATTTGGGAGGAGCCACGGCGTGAGGGTGAAGTCAACAACTGGGTGTCGCTGGCCAAGAGTGCTGTCGTGCCGGGCCTCGGACAGATGGGCAAAGGATACCAAACAGAGGGCTGGCTGACGCTGGGAGGCGAGCTGGTGTTCGTGGGCACCGGAGTGGGATGCTACTTTATGGCACAGAAACAGTTGGAGGTTATGCGCGACGCCAACACGACGTATGCCGACTGGAATACTGCACAGAACAGTTATAACACTCTCCGTACCGTCTCCTATATCGCTTGGGGAGGTGCAGCAGTCCTCTATGCCTTCAACCTCTACCGCGCCTTCTCCATGCAGCCACGAAGGGCTACTGGCCTTGCTTTTGCGCCATCAATATTACCTATTGAAGGAGGTTTCGCTCCTACTGTATCCCTTTCATTAAACTTCTGACAATATGCGAAACCGTAATTTCACTTTTCATTTTTCACTTTTCACTTTTGCAATTCTTGCATTGCTGTTCACCTCATGCATCAAGGACCTCGAGCAGGAGGGCATATATACCAAGAGCACGGTCGTCGGCCGTGTGGTGGAACGCACCTCGCAGCAGCCTGTCGCAGGGCTCACCGTGCAGCTCATCTGTGGCGATGCCACGTTGAGCAAGGTCGTCACCGAGCGTGACGGCCGCTTTGCGCTCCCCCTCACCGCCGAGCAGCAGGCCGACGGTTGCCGTGTGGTGGTCAGTGCCGACTCGCTCTATGTTGGCTGCACTGCCGATGTGCCTAATGGCGGCTTCGGACGAGCGGAGTACGACCTCGGGGTGTTGTATGTCGATGGGCCTGGTTTGCCTGTGGTGCATACCAATGCTATTTCTCCCGATGCTGTCAGCGCCACCTCGGTGACGCTCACGGGAACGGTGGCCGACGACCTGCGTTCCACTATCGTCAGTCGAGGCTTTGCCTATAGCACCTTGCAGTATCCCACCCTTGCCGACGGCAGCGTGAGTGTGGGTGGCACCTTGGGCGACTTCACCGCCACCGTCACGGGCCTGCAGCCGGGCACCACCTACTATGTGCGTGCCTACGCTACCAACGGGGTGGGCACCGCCTACGGCGAACAGCAGACTTTCACCACTCTCAGCGGTCTGCCTACGGTGCAGACGGCAGCAGAGGTCACCTTGACCGGCAGCGGTACGGCGCAGTGTGGCGGCACCGTCACCGGCGACGGCGGCTTCACGGTCACCGCCCGCGGTGTCTGCTGGAGCGTGTCGCCCGAGCCCACGGTGAGCAACCTGCACAGCGCCGACGGCAACGGCTTGGGTGCCTTCGTCAGCACCCTCACTGGTCTGCAGCCCAGCACCACCTACTATGTGCGGGCATATGCCACCAATGCCAACGGCACCGTATATGGCGAGCAGCGAGTGGTCACCACTCCCAGCGGACTTCCGACCGTAACAACAACCGCCGCAACCAGCATCACATCCCATAGCGCCGTCTGTGGCGGCAATGTCACGGGTGACGGCGGATATACAGTCATCCAGCGTGGCGTCTGCTACAGCACCACGCCCAATCCCACCACTGGCGGCATGCGTACCACCGACGGCAGCGGCACGGGGAGCTTCGTCAGCAACCTCACAGGCTTAACGGCCGGCACCACCTACTACTACCGCGCCTATGCCACCAACGCGATGGGAACGGTGTATGGGGAGGAGAGGACGGTATCTACTAATTAAGAATTAAAAATTAGAGTTTGGAGATCAATTAGATTTATGGATTTCCGCCGAGGCGGGGAGTGGATTAAAAATGGAAAAAGTTGTAAAAATGTGGGTTAAAAAATGGAAAAAGTTGTAAAAATGGGGCTTGAAAAATGGAAAAAGTTGTGAAAATTGAGCTTGTTAATTGCGATTTGGTGTCAAAATGGGCATTGCGATAAATGCGATTTGGTGCAAAAAGCGAAGGTGTATCTTCCCGAATGAACAATAAAATGGGGTTTGTAACTTCCCGAATGAAACAAAAATTGACGAAAGTATCTTCCCGAATGAATAATTTTTCTTATCTTTGCAGCGTGATTAAAAAATAGGAATTATGTTTAAGCGTAGAATAATCAGTAATTTGGAAGAATGGAAACAAAGTCCATCAAGGAAGCCCCTTATCATCCGTGGTGCCCGTCAGGTGGGAAAAACCACTATCGTGCACGAATTCGGGAAGACATATCCAAATTATCTTTACTATAATTTAGAACGCAGAGAGAACATTCAGTTGTTCGAGTCGGAGGTGCCGTTGGCCGACCTGCTGGTAACGCTGTTCAGCCGAAGTGGAAAGGTAAGGAAAGCGGGAGACATCCTTCTCTTCATAGACGAAATCCAGAATTCGCCCAAGACCATAGCCCTTCTGCGTTATTTCTATGAAGAAATGCCTTGGTTGCACGTAATTGCCGCAGGGTCTCTGCTTGAGAATATTGTTGATGTAAAGACAACCTTCCCTGTTGGCAGGGTCCAATATCTGCCCGTGAGACCCTGTTCCTTTGCTGAATTTGCCGGCGCCCTCAATCAGTCCAATCTCTTGGATATAATGTATGATACAAGGTTGGCCTACGCTATACACCCCCGACTGATGTCATTGTTCAACCAGTATGTTACTATTGGCGGCATGCCGGAAGTAGTGCAGACGTATGCATCCTCCAACGACATGCTTGCCGTGAATGATGTTTATGAAACACTGCTGCAGGCATACCGTGATGACGTTGAAAAATATGTAGAAAGCAATCGATTGACAAACGTTGTACGGTTCATTCTTGAGCGGGGATGGCAGAAAGCAGGAGAAACGGTGTCGTTAAACAGATTTGCCGACTCCGAGTACAAATCGGCAGCTGTTGGCGATGCATTTCGACTACTGCAAAAAGCCATGTTGCTCGAACTTGTCTATCCGGCGACGTCGGGGGATATACCACTCTTTACCGAAATTAAACGCAAGCCGAAGCTGATCTGGCTCGATACAGGTCTGGTCAACTATGCCGCCGGTATAAGGAACGACATCATTCGTGCCAATGACATTATGGACACTTGGCGCGGGCGTGTGGCTGAGCATGTGGTTGCGCAAGAGTTGCTTACATTAAATGACAAGATAAGTCAACGTCGTGCTTTCTGGGTGAGAGGGAATGGTGGTGGAAGTGCCGAAGTGGACTTTGTTTGGCAAGTGGATTCGATGCTGGTGCCTATAGAGGTCAAGTCGGGTACCAACTCACACCTGCGGTCGTTGCACTCATTTATCGACCATTCACATTCCGACGTGGCGGTAAGGGTCTGGTCGGGAGAGTATTCTGTCGACGAGGTTACCACCGTTCTGGGAGGCAAGAAGTTCAAGCTTATAAACCTTCCCTTCTATATGGTTGGCAACTTGGAGAATATTGTAAGAACAAATGCATAAACAATAGTGAAGTCTCGCATATGCAGCGAGCATGAAAAATCAAAGATGAACGAAAACCCACAGCGCATGTAACAGAGTGATGACAGACAGATAACGAAAGCGGATAGAGCTATTCTTGGTCTTCGAATTTCCACCCTTGCCCGCCGACGCGGGGATACCACAATCGAGAATAGTCGGACGCGCACCGTCGCTGCGGTGTGGAATGACTACGATTGTTGGCGGAAGACCAGCCCACAAGAGAGCCATTCCACACCGCCTGTTTTTACGCCACCGCACAATAAAGAAAAGAAACTATGAAGAATGGGGTAAAGAGTACAGAAGAATGTTACCGATCCGTGCCTCCACAAGGTCGGCAGCCACAGCACGGGGATGGGTCGGCGACGCTTCGGTGGTCCTTCGACTGTGAGTCGGGCTTTAGTCGGATACGAGCGCGTGTTCCAAATATTGAATATGGACAAAATATAGTATAAAGAAAGAGAAAATGGACACAATACCTATTATAGCAGAGTGCATTATTGCATTGGTGGGACTGATACTTGGATTCATCAGTGTTAGGTTGTCTCGTCTAAGTTTTAAAGAAGCTGCATTGGCTAGAGAAGATATAGCCAAATTTGGATTTCGGCAGAAACAAGAACTGGCTGTTGCCGAGTTGGTGAGATACCTTAACCAACAAGACATTGGTTTTTACAAGAAGTTTGCAGAGATTTTCAAAGGCAATATATGGGCATTGTCCGAAACTAATAAATTGGACGGCTACAAAGACTATGAGATACGTCGATTTGTGGGAAACTTCACCCTTCTTAAGGTCGATGAGTTTCTGTATAATGTGTATCTCCCCAAGGATATAGCACTTGTTTTGAGATATTTTCAAATGAGGCAGGGTGGAGAGGTGCCCGTCTATGGTGACAATGTCCTCAGGATTAGGACATCGTTTCATATTGTGATGGATGAAGACTATGTGGAAGAAGAAGCCTCCTTTGACTATTTCTATATGGACAAAGAAATTCGTACCGTGTCCAAGTTTCTCAAGATGTCCAAAGCGTTAAAAGAATCTGTTGAAAAATGGTATCGAGATAATGGTATATTGGAGACCTGCAACATACTGTCTATTGATAATACTGGCAATGGGTCATCTGTTATTGGAATAGTCAGAGAAGATGAGATGTGATGGAAGAAACAATTGATAAGAACTCAAAACGAAAGGAGACGTTATGACAATAAGTGATTTCTTAATGATGTTATCGTTAATTATAGCCATTGTGGCTATAGCAACAGCAAACAACAAGAAAATATGGATATATAAATTCACTAAAAAACATTTAGTTGCTTTCGTATTCGCCGTAATAGTGATAAATTATCTAATGGCCTATTCTTTTTTTCAGGGAATTGGCTGGAATATGCCGATACTGGAATGTTCTAAAGGTATCCCGGGAAAATGCTGGGCATACATTATTTCTGTTGTTGTCCTTCTGTATTTTGTTTATAAGATTACACTTTCAGAGCATTTTCCCATAAGTAATAATGATATAATAATCAGATACTACAAAGATTTAATAGACTCAAATGTTGTTTTACTTTATGGCTATTTATATACATATCATAGCGTGACAATGCCTAGTAAGAAAAGTAACTCATCTGATGAGAAGTTATTGCATAAAGTAATGGAGGAAGTTATAGCAGATCCAAGGTTTATACGACATTCTGCCGAGCACAATCCGTATGTTTTTTTACAATACATGACAAGTGAATACTCTTTAAAGATAGACGGAAATGTTTACGGAATGGCGATGTATCAATATTGCAATAGTATTTGCCAATATCAGAGAATGCAACTATATGATGAATTATATTTTCTGTCGCAACTTGATGAACTGGTAGTCACAGGCAAGCCTTGTGGAATAATTCAGCTATTGTTTACTGACACCACTTATAGATCCCTTTCTTTCTTTATGTTAAAAATGTATGAGATATCCGTATATGAAGTGTTGCATAACGAAAGTATATTTGGTGAACCAATCGCAAATGGCAAATATGATGCTTATTATCATTCTATAACAGCCCAATACCTATTGTTGTATAAGATAGTAGCAAGACATTTTATTAAATCTAACGTTAAAACAAAATGGACTGATAAAATAATAGAAAATAGTGGATTAGAAAGAATTGCTGAAGTTGCAAATTCTGCAAAAAGAAGGCATGTCGAAAAAACGTATTGTGATTATTTGCTTACAGAAATATCAAAAGTCCTATATGAAATTACACTTTTTTGCAATGAGTCAAAGAGCTTGTATTGCGATAATGATAATGTCAAGCAAAAAATGTATTAAGGAATTTTACGGCATTTTTCAATCACCTCATAATAACTAAACAATATGAAAAAGATACTTTTTACAATTCTGTTGCTGGCGGCGGCGACACTCATTTCTTACGCACAAGTTTACAATTACACATACGAAGGGAAAACAATATATTATGTGCTGGAAAACAATAATACAACTGTCAAAATTACAACAGATAGGGGTGATACCACAAGCGGATATTGGAACTACAATTCACATCGTCCACAAGGTAATCTTGTTATTCCTGACTCAATTGGACATACCTTCAATTATGGCGGTTTCGCTTGGCTACCCGTTACACGAATAGCTCCATATGCATTCTATAATTGCACAGGTATAACAAGTGTTGTGATTGAACCGGGAATAACAAGTATCGGATTTAATGCATTTCATGGGTGTAATCAAATACGAGAATGCACTTTGTCAGATAGCTTAACTACTATAGGACTGCAAGCATTTTATGGTTGTACCAATCTAAGCAAAGTAATAATACCAGACAAAACGACAACTATATTAGGGAATGCATTTTTGGATTGTTTGATAGATACGCTCTATATTGGATATGGGGTTAGTTCGATTAGTTGGAATGCATTCTCTAATCGTTCTAATCATTCGTTGAATTGGCTGTATTATAATGCTAGGAATTGTGCGTCTTTTGATGCTTCTAATGTTCTTGGTGGTGCTAACTTATATTTCACAAAATTGATCATTGGCGATTCTGTACATAGTATCTCTAACGGCGCTTTTAAATATTGTTCGAACTTTGATACACTTGTTATTCCAAATAATGTAGTATCGGTTGGTAGAGAGGCCTTCCAAGGCTGTTCTGGAATCGATAGTCTTATTATTGGCAGTAGCGTCACAGTTATTGGTGATAATGCTTTCAACGGATGCACTAACATTGGTTCTCTTACCATTCCAAATAATGTGACATCAATTGGACAAGGTGCATTCATGAATTGTTCTGGAATCGATAGTCTTATTATTGGCAGTAGCGTCACAGTTATTGGTGATAATACTTTCAACGGATGCACTAACATTGGTTCTCTTACCATTCCAAATAATGTGACATCAATTGGACAAGGTGCATTCATGAATTGTTCTGGAATCAGTAGCCTTATTATTGGCAGTGGCGTCACAGTTATTGGTGATAGTGCATTCCAAGGATGC
>JAEEGL017193713.1_pt1 | contig 27444 bp, 26 predicted proteins | sample 9134231 | NCBI WGS metagenome assembly JAEEGL01 (sample SAMN16246548, study PRJNA631951) | gut metagenome | biome: gut microbiome; feature: rumen; material: fiber-attached | host: Bos | place: Iran: Karaj | collected 2018-10
ATTGAAAATTGAAGATTGAAAATTGAAAGTCGCGATTAAGCGAGAGCAGAGCTGAGCTTGCTTGAGCCATGCCGAGCGTGAGCGACTTCGATGCGAAGCATAAAGATTGAAGATTATTTCATACCTCGCACCTCGACGATTTTGAATAAATATTCGTTACGCGTATAATTATTCATTTCAAGACGAAAAATGGGACGAAAATGGCGAAAAAATTTGTCCCAGGGCCTGGGACATTTCTAAAGCGCCACTTTAGAATTCTAAAGGGCCACTCTATACTACAGAGAGTGGCGCTTTACGTCGCTAAAGTGGCACTCTACGAGTGAAAAGTGGCACTATTTTGGCGGGAAACGTATATTTATTCATTTCTCAAGGAAGGAGGAACGAGGAATGAGATTACCTCAGCTCGACCTCTGGTCGCTTGCCAGGCAAGAATTTTCAATTTTCAATCTTCAATCTTCTTGGTGCGGCGGGTGTGGCCGGTGCTACCCAATTTTTGTTAAAGCCTATATATCGCGCTATGTGCTGGCAAATCAGGGCTCAGCAGCCAGGAGGCGAAAGAAACAATAGAAGTCACTGGAGATCAGTGACTTCAATATTTAGGATTTGACGCTGCAGGGCGTAAAGCTTGCGGATCTCAGGAAAACGCGCTACCTTTGCCAGCGAATTCACAAACGTCGACAAGAACAGGACGGGAGTCCTCATACTTAGCGGCCGTCGCGAACAATAGATATACATACCTGCGCGCCGCACACACACAGAATCGGCAAGGCCTGACGACCCGATCGCCTCTTACATTCTCCTATTCGGACATTGGCGCGGTTTCAGACAGCGGTTCCTACCGCCGTGAGGGCGGATTGATTATTTCGAAATAACTTTACGACCATTTATGATGGTGATACCTTTATTGGGCCGATTTCATTTCCACTCTTCCAGATTAGCCTGCGACTTGACAGAGTCGGCGATGTCCTTGGGGAGTGAGGGGAAGAATGTCAGGCCAGTGATGCGCTCTACCTGCTTGATACTGTTCACGTAAAGGTCTTTTCGCCTGGATGAGTCGGTATTCCTGCGGATAAAACCTATACCCTTGGGCTTTCCTTTCAGGCAAAGAACGACCTTGAAGAATGCTTCAGGGACAACGACTTTATTGGGACCTATGGTTTCGTGCTCTTGCCTGAACAGAACTGGACCACAGACAATGTAGATATCGCCGAACTTTTCTGCCCAGCGTCGGCAGGCCATCTCTATCTGGTTCCAGTCACCACTGTTCAGGTTGGCATCCTGCGGACAGCAGTTGGTGAAAAGGAACGACTCGTACATGGCATCGCCATCCCATCTGTTGTCGCCAGCAGGGCACATGTGGCCACGCGACCAACCGCTGCCACGATAGTCAGCAAGCGTGGCACGAGGGACTGGCACTTCTTCGTCTTCATGCCAGGCATTACCTGGACGAGGAATGGGGCCTGTGGCGTGTTCCGCCGACAAATGCCAGGCCACCCAATTAGGTATCTTGTTGTCCTTGTTGTAGGATACGGTATAAGCTTTCCGATAGAGAATCTGTTCAGAACCGTCATTGAGAGGGAGCGGCATCTCCATCTTTTGCTTACTGCCATAGTATTGCTTTGCTGGCACTCTTGATCCAAAGATGAAAATGGCAGCGAAGACGATAACTGTTAAGACGGATAGCCTGTATCTGTAGAACATGACGCAAAGATAGTTTATTAATTTCAAAGAATCATTAGGAGTTATGATAATTTAACGCGATATCTGTGTTTTCCGAAACAAACCGTTTTTTTGAGCATTATTCTTTGATAATTACAACAAAAGCACTACCTTTGCACCCATGAAGATTGAAGATTGAAAATTGAAAATTGAAGATTGAAGATTGAAAGTCGCGATTAAGCGAGAGCAGAGCCAAGCTTGCTTGAGCTATGCCGAGCGTGAGCGACTTCGATGCGAAGCATCAAGATTGAAAATTGAAAATTGAAAATATAAATCCGCCAGATTACCGCAACGATACGGTGCTGCCGCTGCCCATGGAGGTGACGGCGGACGCATGGGCCGTGGACGCAGCGTGCTCGGGCAACCCGGGGCCGATGGAGTATCAGGCCATCGACCTGCAGACGGGCTACCGCGTGTTCCACTTCGGTCCGGTGAAGGGCACGAACAACATCGGCGAGTTCCTGGCCATCGTCCACGCCCTGGCGCTCTGCTGGCAGCAGGGGCTACACCAGAAGACCATCTACTCGGACTCCTACAACGCCATCCTGTGGGTGCAGAAGCGGAAGTGTAAGACGAAGTTGGAACGGACGCCGGAGACAGAGCCGCTCTACCAGATCATAGAGCGCGCCGAACGCTGGCTGCTGACGCACAATTTCCGCAACCCCATTGTGAAGTGGGAGACGGGAAAGTGGGGCGAGGTGCCGGCCGACTTCGGGCGGAAATAGTGCGCAGAAAACGAATCGTTTGTTCTGTTAGGAAACGAATGGCTTTTTTGAAACGAATCGATTGTTTTTTTTGAAACGAATTATCCTAATTGAACTTAATTTTTATCCACGAATTCTATTATTGTTTTTTCTGGAAACAAATTGCCTTAATAACCATAATTTATCCATAATAAATAAAATTAATTACGGCAAAGTTACGACAATTATGAGAATTAGTTTCCAAGATAAAAAAATAATTAAGAAAAATTCGTGATAAAAATTAAGTTCAATTAGGATAATTCGTTTCAAAAATTCGTTTCATAAACATTCGTTTCAGAAGTAACAGTCATTCGTTTCTTGAGAAAACGGTTATTGTATTGGTACCATAAGCATTCGTTTTGCGCACCACGGCGTTGGCAGGCAACTGCGGCGCACGGGTGCCGCCCGTGACGGTCAGGCTGAGATTCGTCTCCACGCGCAGCTCGTCCCACAGGTCCTGAACGAGGAACGACTGGAGCGTCTTCGTGCCACCCTCGACGATGAGCGACTGCACACCGTGGGCGTGGAGGCTGTCGAGGTTCAGCGGGTGGGTACGGTCAACGACGAGACGCTTGGGGTCAGGACCGCACCAGTGGCGGACGGTCAGTTGCGGATGCTCGCGCTCGTTGGTGACACGCCCCACGAGGATAGCATCCTCCTCGGCACGCAGCTTGTGACTGAGCATCTGCGTGTAAGGCGACGATATCTGCAGCGCCTTCCCGTTGTCGTCGATGAAGCCGTTGGCCGTCTGTGCCCATTTTAATATAATGTACGGGCGACGGAGACGGTGGTAAGTGAAGAAACGGCGGTTCAGCGCGCAGCATTCCTCTTCGAGCACGCCGACGGTGACATCGATACCGGCATCCTGCAACTTCTTGATACCCCTACCCTGCACCTCGGCGAATTCGTCGATGCAACCCACGACCACACGACGGACACCCTTCTTGATGATGAGGTCGGCACAGGGCGGCGTCTTGCCGTAGTGCGAACAGGGTTCCAGCGAGACGTACATCGTCGCCTCGCGCAGCAGTTCCTCGTCCTCGGGACGCACCGAGGCAAAGGCGTTCACCTCGGCATGACCCTCGCCGCAGCGCACGTGGTAGCCCTCGCCGATAATCCGTCCATCAGCACTCACAATCACTGCCCCCACCATCGGGTTCGGCTTCGCGTTCTGCTGTCCGTTACGGGCCAGCTGAATACAGCGGCACATGTATCTCTCGTCATCTGTCATATGACTCATCGTTTATCTATTGTTTTTTTGCCATTCTTGATAAATACTCCCTTTACCGTTGACGCATACGGAAGCCGCATGCCTAAAAGTGTATAGGAATCTCTGGAAAAATTCAAGGAAGAAGGTATCGGACTGATACAAGTTTCTGTTGGTCGTGGGTATATCTCGTTGATACCTTCCATAGCATATGTGCCGATGACGGTCAGCGTCTTGCGATCCACGATGGTCATACATCCCTTCGTGCCCTCCTGATTGCGGTAGTTCGTGTCCCACGTCATCGGTACCATACCACCCAGTTCCTTACACAGACGGTGTAACTCACGATAATGTGTCTTGATGGAAGCATTGTGCTTCTCTTGGCTCTCTCCCGTTAATGATGACAGGTCGCGCCAGTTTGCACCAAACTCTCCAATAACCACTGGATAGCCCTTATCAACGAAATTGGTCTTCATCATATGCAACTGACTCTTCATGTCATCTTCCTCACCCCATGTAGCATTATGGGTAGAACCGTTGTGATGATTTCCTTTGCCCCAGTAATAGAAAACTTTTCCCCACGACTCGTCTTTCTCCATACCCCAGAACTGCCAGGGGTTATAGAAGTGCACCTCGACAGCCAGACGGCCCTCGATGACGTCGGTAGGCATCTTGCCCGCCATGAAATTACAGGTGTGGTAGATGTTGGTAGATGGCCCCTGCACCACCAATACACGTCGGGCATTGTTACCGCCAGTGGCACGCACGGCATCCACAAAGGCCTGATTGTACTGTATCAGGTTGTTCGTTGCAGCCTGATCCTCGGCAGGCGGCTCATTCAGCCCGGCAAAGAGCAGGTGCTCGTCGTACTCTTTGAAAGCATCTGCTATCTGAGTCCACAGCGCCGTCAGGATTTTCTTGTTCTTCTCAATCACCTCAGGGTCCGAGTTCTTCATCTGGTCATCAAGCCAACCACCGTCCCAATGGTCATTCAGTACGACATAGAGTCCGTCATTGATGCAGTAGTCGACGACCTGCTTCACACGTGCCATCCATGCGGCATCAATCTTATAAGTCGTTGCGTTGCTGATATGGCCAAAAGCCCAGGCGCAGGGGATACGTATACTCTTGAATCCGAGACTCTTAACAAAGTCAATAACAGCCTGTGACGTCTTTGTGTCCTGCCAGCCTGTCTCTGCGCCAAGCCCGCCTTTATTGTTCCATAAGGCAGCGCCCGTCCAGTTAGTAACAGCCTCGAAGGTGTTGCCGAGATTCCATCCTGGGGCCATATCGTTGACGACCTCTATAGCAGAGCGGTCACAACCATTCTGAGCCCTCAGTTCCGTTCCCCATAGCAACAGGCAGGCTCCAATGAGGAATACCTTTCTCATACCTTTTCCTATCATAATCATCTAAAGAGTATATGCCGCCTGCAAAGATACGACTTTTTGCTGATATCTCACAACTTTTTGGCGTAGAATCAACATATATCCCCAAAGTGTTAATCTTCCCTAACAATTCAGCAGAGGCATTTTACTTTTAGGAAGAATATGCGTCACAAGATATATGGTATTATTAATAACCTAATGTATTCATTACTTATGAAAAAAATCTTTCTTTCAATGCTAGCGTTCGTCAGTTTGACGGCGTCTGCTCAGTTTGGAGCACCCAGACAGAACCCGACAGTTCCTTCAGTAACTGAAAACGTGGTAGAAGACTTCAAGCCTGCATCCAGTAACCAGGACAACAAGCAGTACCCGATGGTGAACTCTCAGCGCATGGTGCGTGCCCAGATCTTGGCTCCCAACGCCACTTCTGTAGGCCTTGACATCGCCGGAAAGATCTATCAGATGACCAAAAACGAGAACGGTGTATGGACCGGTACCTCTGAGCCTCAGGACGAGGGTTTCCACTACTATCAGCTCAATATCGACGGTGCCTCGGTGCCCGATCCAGGCAGCCTCTACTACTATGGCGCCAGTCGTTGGGGCAGCGGTATCGAGATCCCTTCTGCCGACCAGGATTTCTGGCAGGTGAAGAACGTCCCGCAGGGCTCCATGAGTGAAGTGTTCTACTGGTCTACCTACACCGAAAAGATGCGCCGTTGCCATGTGTACCTGCCCGCTGAGTATTTCACCAACCCCACCAAGAAGTTCCCCGTCCTGTATCTGCAGCACGGCATGGGCGAGAACGAGTACGGATGGGCACAACAGGGCCACACCGCCCAGATTATGGACAACCTGATTGCCGAGGGTAAGGCCGTTCCTTGCATCATCGTGATGGACAATGGCCTGAACGCACGCCGTCCCGGTGAGACCGGCGGCTTCGGAGGCTTTGGCGGTCCCCGTCCGCAGGGTGCAGCCCAGGGCGGTCAGCGTCCGCAGGGCCAGCGTCCGCAGGGAACTCCCCAGGGTCAGGGTGGCCAGCGTCCACAGGGTGCTCCCGGACAGGGTGGTCCCCGTCGTGGCGGCTTCGGCGGCTTCGGTGGTTTCTCTGAAGGCTTCAAGAATGTGCTCTTCAACGATATCATCCCAATGGTCGAGAAGAACTACCGTGTGATTGCCGATCCTCAGCACCGTGCATACGCCGGTCTTTCCATGGGTGGTATGCAGGCACGTGAGATTACGCTCGCCAATCCCGAGAAGTTCGCTTATGTTGGCTCATTCAGCAGCGGCGCATGGAGCGTCGACCAGGTAAAGGGTTCGGAAGGCTTCGCCAAAAATGTCAAGCTGCTCTTCATGAGCGGTGGCGGCAAGGAGAACATGGGTTGCGTCGAGGCTGCCAAGAACATCAAGGAGCAGGTCGGCATGAACGCCGTTGGTTACGAGTCGCCCGGAACGGCCCACGAGTGGCACACCTGGCGTCGCAGCCTCCACGAGTTTGCACAACTGATCTTTAAGTAAGACACGATGCGAGGCATCAAATTGAAAACGGAGAAAATGAAGCCGAAAGTTTTGGACTTTCGGCTTTTTTCTATACTTTTGCAGAAAAAAGAGAGAAACGGCAATGTTCAAGAAACTGTGGCAGCAACTGACAGGACTATACGATGAGGACGAGGCAAAGGCCATCGTCCGCTGGCTGCTCGAAGTGCGCTTCGGCCTGACGTGGACGGACATCGTCTGCGGCAAAGCCGACGAGCTGTCGCCCGACGACCAGGCGACACTGGAGACGATGATGCAGCGGCTGGAACAGGGTGAGCCCGTGCAGTACGTAGTGGGACTGGCAGAGTTTGGCGGCAGAATGTTCCATGTTGAGCCCGGCGTGCTTATCCCGAGGCCGGAGACCTGTGAGCTGTGCCAGTGGGTATTGGAAGAACGGGGAATGAAGTGCGAGGTACGAGGTTCGAGGTACGAGGTACGAGATTGCTATATACTGGACATCGGCACAGGAAGCGGGTGCATAGCCTGCACGCTGGCGGCAGAGATGCCGGAAGCGAGGGTGACGGCATGGGACATCAGCGAGAAGGCATTGGCTGTGGCACGGGATAATGCGAAGCGGTCAGGCGTTGACGTCAAGTTCGAGAAACAGGATGCGCTCTGTCCGCTGGAGGAACGAGGTGCGAGGTGCGAGGAACGAGGTACGAAGAGAGAGAAATGGGACATCATCGTCAGCAACCCACCCTATATCTGCGAGAAGGAGCGGACGACGATGGAGCAGAACGTGCTGAACCATGAGCCCCACACGGCACTCTTCGTGCCCGACGACGACCCGCTACTATTCTACCGCGCCATAGCCCGGTACGGACAACAGGCACTGGAGCCTGGCGGCTGGCTTTACTTCGAGATCAACCCACTGTATGCCAACGACATGCAGCACATGTTGAGTATGATGTCGTATCACAACATCGAACTGAAAACCGACCAATTCGGCAAACAACGAATGATAAGAGCACAACGATGAAAGAAGTAACCGAACAAGGAGCCTACCTGCAACTGGCACAGCTCTGCGCACGCAGTGAGCACTGCCAGCACGACCTCCTGGAGAAGATGCGACGTTGGGAGATGTCGGACGAGGCACAGGCTCGCGTCATGGCGCGGCTGGTCAGCGAACGCTACGTCGACGACGAGCGCTTCGCCCGGGCTTTCGTACGCGACAAGATACGCTACAACAAGTGGGGCCGCCGGAAGGTGGAACAGGCCCTGTGGCAGAAGCGTATCGACGAGGACATCCGAGAGCAGGTGCTCAGCGAGGTCGACGACGAGGAATACCTCAGCGTCCTCCGGCCATTGCTGAAGCAGAAACGGCGCTCCACGAAGGCTGAGAGCGACTATGAAGTGAACCTGAAGCTGGTGCGCTTCGCACTGAGCCGCGGCTTTACGTACGACATCATCCGCCAGTGTCTGGACGTCAGCGAGGAGGACTGCGACGAAACAGAGGGGTAAAAAGAAATGGCGGCAGCAAATTTTTCACGCTTCACTCTTCACTCTGCACTTTTTTTCGTACCTTTGCAGAAAATATAAAAGAAAAAAGCACAATGATACAATCCATGACCGGCTACGGCAAGGCCGTCGCCACGTACAAAGACAAGAAAATCAACGTTGAGGTGAAATCGCTCAACTCCAAGCAGCTCGACCTGCAGACACGCATCGCCCCACTCTACCGCGAGAAGGAGATGGAGATACGCCAGATGGTGGCAGCAGCTGTCATCCGCGGCAAGGTGGACTTCAGCCTCTGGATAGAGAAAGACGCCGCGGTCGACGCCACCCCCATCAACAGCGCACTCGTCGAGAACTACTACCGCCAGATGATGACCATCGCCGAGAAGACGGGCATCCCCGCCCCGGCAGACCCCTTCTATACCTTGCTCCGTATGCCCGACGTACTGACCAAAACCGAACAGGAGACGCTCAGCGACGAGGAGTGGGCCGTGGCCCGTCAGGCCGTCAGTGAGGCTCTCGGCAGTCTCGTCGACTTCCGCCAGCAGGAGGGTGCGGCTCTGGAAAAGAAGTTTGCCGAGAAAATAGACAACATCGAACAGCTTCTGGCCAGCATCGAGCCTTACGAGAAGTCGCGCGTGGAGAAGATACGCCAGCGCATCACCGATGGTCTGCTGCAGATTCCCGGCGTCGAGTACGACAAGAACCGACTGGAACAGGAGCTCATCTACTACATCGAGAAACTGGACATCAGCGAGGAGAAACAGCGTCTCAGCAACCACCTGAAGTACTTCCGCGAGACCATGGCCGAAGAGGCCGGACAGGGCAAAAAGCTCGGTTTCATCGCACAGGAGATGGGTCGCGAGATTAACACCACCGGTTCGAAGTCGAACCAGGCTGAGATGCAGAACATCGTCGTCAAGATGAAGGACGAGCTGGAGCAAATCAAGGAACAAGTGCTGAACGCATTATAAAAACCTCCCCCGCCCCCTCCGAAGGAGGGGAGGACCTGCGGACAGAAATATGGTGAAGTTTAGATATGAAACGACGGATGGGGCAACATATGCCTTGTTACTTCAAAATGCGAAGTCAAACCGTAGGAACATGACTACAGCCGAGTCAGTCTTGTGGGAATGTTTGCGTGGAGGACGATTAGATGTACGATTTCGCCGCCAACATCCGATTTGCGGATATATTCCTGATTTCGCATGTTTAAAGAAGCGTATAGTGATTGAAGTAGATGGAGGATACCATTTCACAGAAGGCCAAGTTGTTTCAGACGAAGAGAGAACACTATATCTCAATCAACACGGCTTTGATGTTCTACGCTTTACCAACGAAGAAGTTTTGGGAAATATTGATGAAGTTATTACGAAAATAAAAGAAACAATTATGAACAAACCAGATATTACACAACAAAGGACGGAGGACAGTTCTCCCCTCCTTCGGAGGGGCCGGGGGAGGTTAGTTATTGTGTCTGCCCCAAGCGGTAGCGGCAAGAGTACCATTGTGCAATGGTTAATGCAAGAGCATCCGGAACTGAAGCTCTATTTCAGTATCTCTTGTACGTCGCGCGCCCCACGTGGCACGGAGCAGAACGGCGTAGAGTACTTCTTCCTGACTCCTGAGGAATTCAAAGAGAAGATTGCGAATGACGAATTTCTGGAGTACGAGGAAGTCTACGAGAACCGCTTCTACGGCACGCTGAAGGCGCAGGTAGAGCGCCAGCGCGAGGCTGGACAGAACGTTGTGTTCGACGTCGACGTCAAGGGAGGCGTGAACATCAAGAAGTTCTACGGCGACGAGGCCCTGAGTCTCTTCATTCAGCCACCTTCAGTCGAGGAGCTGCGCCGCCGTCTGGAAGGTCGCGGTACCGACACCCCCGAAGCCATCGCCGAGCGACTGGCAAAGGCGGAGTATGAGATGACTTTCGCCCCACAGTTCGACCGCATCATCGTGAACGACGACCTGGAGACGGCCAAGCAAGAGACACTACAAGCAGTAAAGGACTTTCTCGGATGATAAAAACCGGCATCTACGGCGGGTCCTTCAACCCCATCCACAACGGCCACATCGCACTGGCTACGCACCTGCTACAGAGTGCAGGACTCGACGAGGTGTGGCTCATGGTGTCGCCCCAGAACCCGCTGAAGCAGCAGGCAGAACTACTGGACGACGACCTACGCCTGAAGATGGCCCAGAAAGCCATTGAGGACGTACCGGGTGTCATTGCCTCCGACTACGAATTCCACCTGCCACGTCCCTCCTACACCTGGGATACCCTCCAGGCCCTGTCCCACGACTACCCTGACCGTGAGTTCATCCTCCTCATCGGCGGCGACAACTGGGCCCACTTCCAGCGCTGGCACCGCTGGCAGGACATCCTGCGCCACTACCGCGTCATCGTCTATCCCCGCGACAACCATCCCGGCACCATTGACGCCCCCCTCCTCGACATTAGCAGTACCGACATCCGCCGCCGCGTCCGCAGTGGCGAGAGCATCAAAGGTCTGGTTCCGGAATCTATCGAGGAAGACGTTCGGCGGCTATACACCAGTCACTCTTGGCAGGAATAACTTGGATGATTTCGTACCTACAGACTGTCAAATATCCAATCCACAAAATCTCTGAAGGCGCCGTCCCCTCCCCGCTTCTTCGTTACATAAGAAGGCGTAAGAACACCTGCGATATATGCCCCATTAGGTATAGCGCTAATACCAACGGCCTTCAACAAATCCAAATCACCGACATCATCACCAATATAGGCGACCTCAGATAAATCTATCCCTTGTGTAGCACAAAAACGCGAGACCTCTTCTAGTTTGTTTTTTATGCCTTGGAAAACAAAGTCTACATTTAGTTTCTTGGCACGATTTTCAACGATAATCGTTCTTTCAGCCGTAACAATTCCTACTGGAACGCCATTTTCATGCGCCCGTCTAACGCCACCTCCATCATAGGTGCTGAAACGTTTCCACTCATTACCTGTTTGGTCATAATACATACCACCATCAGTCCAAACACCATCTATATCTGTAAGGATAAGCTTAGGAATCTTTGACATAAGCAACTACTTCAAAAAATGAGCATAAATGATTTCGTTTCTAGGGACATCCGTTTTAAGTGTTCTTCCAACCACTTCGTGTAACTGATTCCATTTGAAGCCATCTCCAGGAGAAAGCATATGAAGATCTGACTCTTGAATTACCTCACCTGCCTTCATATCCCTAAGTGTTGCTATTGAACGTTCGAGCTTTACTCTGGCAGAAGCGACGCTCTTTTCAATATACAAATCCTTTTCTCCTAACCACCTCTCAGCGATGCGTATATCACGCACCATTCTATAGACTCCATCAGGTCCCAGAGAACCAGCTTGGTCCGTACCTTTCATGTGGCGATCTATCGTGATATGTTTCTCTATTATTTCTGCTCCCATCCCCACAGCAATAGGAGGAGCTGATATACCTATTGTATGATCAGAGAAGCCTATCCTATACTGTCCGTAATGCTCCTTCAAATAGGTTATCGTCTGTAAATTAAGGTTGTCTGGCTCTGTAGGATATTGCGACACGCAATGAAGAATGGATATGTTTGAATGGTATCGCGTTATCGCATCTAATGCCTCGTCCAATTCCTTTTTCCCCGCCATTCCAGTAGAAAGAATGATTGGAATCTTCGTCTCAGCCATCGCCTCCAACAAAGGAATATTTGTTAGGTCACGACTGGCCACCTTCAGATAGTTCGGAGTAAACAACTTCAAAAGAGAAAGACAACCCTTTGCACAAAGTGTTTCCACGAAATCAAGTCCCTTTGATTTTGCATATTTGTAAACTTCAAGATGCTCTTCGTCCGAGAGCTCAAGGGCAGCCCGATGCTCTCCATATGTACGTCCAAAAGAATTAGGCGTATCATAAATACGATTCATCTGCGAAGCGGAGAGTTCTTCATTTAGATCACGCTTCGTCAGTTTAACAGCATCTATAGGGGCAAGATCCAATCCGAACACCTCTTCCCTAATCGGGCGACTTACCAAATCAACAATTAACTTGGCTATATCAACAGAACCATTATGATTCTGGCCTATTTCTCCAATGATGTAAGTATGCTTCATGATCACTTGCTGTTTTTTACAATTTGACTTTTCATAGACTCATAGTACTCTCTGTGCTCATCAAGATATGCGACAATATCCTCTATCGTAGGATAAGGATTCTTGTTGCAAATGTCAGCATATATTTCTTGGGCATTGCAAAAGTCATCCTGAGTATCAATGGTTAAACGAATGTCGGGATGGGCATTTATCACATTCGGGCCCTCAATCCACTCAATTTTGAACTTATCTGGATTGCCGTAGACATAATTTGTAACATGTTCATGATACAAATTCTCATCAGTCATCGACTTGACTTGTTTGAGAGCCTTGAGTGTGACATATTCCGTCCAGAAGCCGTAGTGGGTCTTAATAGAAGGAACACCATTGATGTTGAAGCCTATATAATCGAGGTCCGAATTATGTTCATTTGCATACGAAACCAGCTTATTGATAGATGATAGCTCCAAAAAGGGATTATCAGAACATACGCGAATAAGTCTTTCTGCATTATTTGCTTCGGCAGCATCTATGAAACGTTGAAGCACATCGTTCTCGGATCCACGAAAACAAAGCACCTCATGTTTCTTAGCAACCTCCTCTATCGGGTCACAATTCGGATTGACAGAAGTGGCAATAATAACCTGCGTGTCTTTTACCCTCTTTAGCTTTTCAATCAATAAGTCAAGAATACTTTTACCATCATAAAATGGCAAAAGTATTTTATTGGGCATACGGGTTGAGCCACTCCGTGCTTGGACTATGAAATGTATCATATTGGGCTGATCTTTAGAATTCCTTTTGTCGCTATTTATAATGTGCAGCACATTCGTCAGCAAAGGTACGACCTTTTTTATTAACAACAAAGAAAAACGGCGTAAAAAGAACTCTCCCCTACTTAATTATTACATGATTGTGTCATTGTTTACAAAATAAAGTCAATATATTTGGGAATGATGTCAATAATTCGTATCTTTGCCAGCGAAATAGACATGAACATAAGAATTTATAATTGGCATGATTGTATCAGAAATAGAATCTTTTTTCAAAAAATTGGCAAATAGTTTCCGATGGATAATTGTTTTCTTGACGAAGGAAAACTGCAAGAACTATGTAAAATATGAAGTTCGGCAACAACCATTACGGATCTTGGCCAATGGTCCCTCACTGAACAAGGAGATGGTTGACATAGAGAAGGACTTCGACGGATATGACTATTGTCTTCTGAATTTCACGTTCCGCAACCCGTTGTTTCGACAGATACGCCCTAAAATGTATATTCTTGCCGATCCGGACTTCTTCCAAGGGAAGTCAAATGAGGAAGCATTGCAATGTTTCCGTGAAGTGGATTGGGATATGTTGCTCTATATACCATATAGGTTCAGGAAAGGATTTAAACGACTGGACAATCCGCGTATAAAACTAATTTATTTCCATAAAGGAGAATACAAAGGATTTGAGAATATTAAATATTTCCTCTTTAAGAATGGGCTTTCAATGCCGAGGCCGGAGAATGTGGTGGCGGCAGCCATCTTCAATGCCATCAATGCAGGCTACCAGAAAGTGGAGTTGTATGGAGTGGATCATTCCTGGTTACAGGGATTGTTCGTGGGCGACGACAACATTTTCTATTGTAACAATTCCCATTACTATGATAAGGGAAACTCACAAAAACAGTCCCCAGAGCAAAAAGATGTCAGACCTAAGCCGCTACTTCACGAATGGCTCCACTCGCAATCTATTGCTTTCGAAGCATATCATAAATTGCGCCACTATGCTGACCGTAGAGGCGTACAAATTCTCAATATGACCAAAGGGTCATATATTGATGCTTTTGTGCGAGGATACCTGTAAAAAAAAAATGAAGACTCCAAAGTCTCAATCAATGAATTTCTCTTACCAATCCGATTAGTTTTTCTAAAACAGGAAAAAGCGTCGCATAGTAATAAATGCGTGTTTGTATCGTAAGGAGATCTTTACTCTTTGCAATTTTGTAATAATGTTTTGCCTTGGGAATGTCATGTAATATGCATGTAAATCTCAGAATATCTCGATAATAATACTGATCATATCCATCGAGATACAACTGAACACCATAATAATTTGCATAGAACTGCCTTATTTCTATACAGGCATCCTTAAACGCAATCATTTTTTCTAAATCGTCACTATGTGATGCAGAGTTATTAAGTAAACGATATTTTGATGTTACCTCTGGGATATACTTTATTTTCCCTAAGTATGCTAATTCGCACCATAAAGGCAAATCACCCATAGGCCATCCTTTACCCATATACAGTCGAGGGATTTTGTCATACAATTCTTTTCGGAACATGACTGTCAATGTCCCAATTGGCAGGCCTTCCGTTATAATCCGAGGGAACCAATTCCCATCCTCATTCGGCTTCTCCCTGAAATGCTTTCTTCTACCAGTTACATAGTCATAATCCGTATGAACCATCCCATAGTCAGGGTGAGACTCTAAGAAGTCCACCTGTTTCTGCAACTTCAACGGGTCTGACCAATAGTCATCACCTTCACAGATTGCAACATATTTACCATGAGTATGTTCATCCATGATTCGATTTAAGGAACCATCCCCTTTAGAGTACTGATTCTCTGTTTCAAGTATAGGCTTAATAATGTCCGGATATTTCTCTGCGTATTCACTTACAATAGCAGCAGTTCCGTCTGTCGATGCATCGTCATGTACAATCGCCTCAAAACGGAAATTCGTTTTTTGCATGACAAAGCCGTCCAGCGTTTGGCGGATATATCGTTCTTGATTATAGGTACAACATTGAATTGTGACCATCAATGGCCTTGTGTCCATATTCCTTTCCATATTTTTGTCTACTTTATTTTCTAAGCAATTCTCTTGCTGGTATTCCAACTACCGTCTTGTTTCTTTCAACCGGTTTCGTCACCACAGCAGAAGCGCCAATTACAGAATGATTCCCAAGAATATTTGCCTTGTTTGAAACGACTGTAGCATTAAGACCGACAAAAGCATAGTCTTCTACAATTGTATTAGCCCCTAATACCGCATCTGGAGCAATGAAACAATTTCTTCCTATTCTACAGCCATGAAGGACGGTACTCTTTGAAGATATGATTGTATTCTCGTCAATTACTGTATTAGGGTCTATAACGCTATATGCATAAATCTGGACTCCCGTCTTCACCGTCGAATATTTTGACACGACAGCTGTAGGATGTATCAATATAGGGACATTTCCTCCTTGTCTTATTATTCTATTGTATAGTTCATACCGAATATCGTTATCTCCCATACTAATTGCGAAAGACATTCCACTCAAATCCTTAGAAAGAAGTTCCCTATTTGAACCGATAATTTTATGTCCAAAATATTCCTCGCCTGTTCTGTCATCAAGATAATGAAACAGACCTCCTACAGTATAACCACAGGACTCTGCCAAGTCTATCGTTACGATTGTATTACGTCCAACACCGAGTATATAAATAGTTTTGTCCACTTGCTTTGAAATCATTTCGTCCTACCTTAATATTTTAATCCAATGGATTCTCCTTAAAAACATTATTTAAAATTACAACACTACCCAGTCATCAGGAAAGATGTCACCAGGAATCCAGCCATTAGCAAACCAATTCTTAGGATAAACAACCAGTCTGTTTCGTTTGTTCAGAAACGCAGCCCAATAACTGAATGTGCTATTTGCAATAATATTCGCTGATGCCTGACTCATCAAATACATATCATAAATACTCTCTTTACCTGTATTCCAGTCAATATATTCAGCATTTTCTACCTGAATATTCTCCTTGACCCACGCAATGTCGTCGGAGAAAAAAAAGAAACGGACAGAAGTTCCAAGTTTCTCACGACACAAAGCGATAGCCTGAGAATAATAGTCTGCACCAAGCATCGTAAAGCGCTTTTGGTTTTGGGGAAGTAGATAGTCACCCCTACGTACATGTATCGCAACACTTTCTCCCTCTCTCATTAATTCAACTATCCTCTTATTACGTTCAGATAATGGTAGCTGCTTGTAGGAGATATCGAACCCCTCATGCAGGAAATACTGTTTGTCCACCCAGTAGCCCCACACAAAAATGTCACTTTTCCTCTGTGCCCTACCATCTTGGAAATACATGAATTTCTTGCATATCCCATATTTGTTCAGTCGCCAAACCAACCAATACAGCCATGAATAAAAAACAGGAGCTTTCTTCAGGCTGACATCAAAATATTTATCTAATTCAAAACCATTATGATCGTAGTCAGAATAATAGTAGCAAACATCTTGATGGTTTACATATTTCTGCCATGTATACATTCCATACTGGAATATCTGATTGCCAAGTCCTCCTTTGAAAAGTATTACTAATTTCATTTTCTATTTTACATTTATGTATAATTATTCTAATTGGGATAGACGATTTTTTTAACTTTACAATACAGCAAGCCAGTTCACGCCCCCCCCTCCCCTATTTACAAACCAAAAACAAAATGATCTTAATGCTGTTACAATATAATGTGCAGTTACACATGACAGCCATGTGATTACCACAAGAAAGCAAAGCTTCAACACAAAAGAAGGCTCAGCCGAATATGTCGCCAATGACACGTATTCGCGGTCAAAGAACTGATAGATGCCATTCATGACACAGATAGCGAATACGCTCTTTGCCACGCTGTTGATAAAAACAGAATGGAAACAATAGCTTTTGAAAAAATAGAAAATAGATATCGACGAAGCGATGATGAGTGGGCTACAATCGAGGTGGAAGTTGATAATTCTTTTATCCATTACCACAGAGCCACCGATATTAAGAGCAAGTATTATCAGTGTACAACCTACAAATATTGCCAAGGCTTGCCGACGTTTGAGAAAATCATCAGCATAAAGACGTATATATCGGCCTATAAGATACGAAAAGAGAAAACACGTAAAACACTTTCCGCCGCCACCGACGATGCTGTCATTACTATGTCCAATTGTCAGTGTGGGTAATAAAGACAAAGTGATGAATAGAATCAGCAGAAGGCGGTTAAACTGTCTGCGGTTGATACCCCTTATCATCACGTCAATGTATGGCGCTATCAGCATAAGCAATAAGTAGCAGGCGATGAACCAATGAGTGTAGCAAGGAATAACTAATAAAGAGCCAATAGCTGTTATTGAAAAACCATGCACAAAAAATCCCGCTAGCAATGCATAGATTGTTGTAAGTACCATCAGTTCCACAAACTTGCTGCGATTCCAAACAACACCAAAATAACCTGACGTAAGAATAAAGCACGTCACTCCAGTGTTACAGACACCGTTGATAAAAAAACCAAGGAACATATTGGCACTCGAAGCATAATTCCAGTCAATCAAAGAATAACAATGCATCATGACAATGCCTGAAACACTGAGTAAACGCAATAGCTCTATGCTTGAGTTTCGAGTCTTTTTTTCCATTCTTTAAAATCCGCGGCTTTATAATTAAATCCTCCATCCTCCTGTTGCTCTCAATATGCTACCAGACACCATAGAGGAACCATCTGACATCATAAGAACTAAGGTGTCGATATAGTCGGTTCTCTCACACATACGCCCCATTGGATGCTGGGCGCCAGCCCATTCGCGTAGTTCTGCTTCTGTCATGCCCTGCGATTTACGTAAAGCGACTTCGCCTTCTGTTGGAGTCCAACCAAGAGTCAGATAGTTTGCTCGAATATGATCACAAGCATAATTCTGCCAGATATGATCAACCAAAGTAAGTAGCACACCCTTAGAGCAAGCGTATGCTGCTCTATCCTTCTCGCCTCCCCATGCGTGAGGTGACCCCGTAACAACAATAGAACCTCCACCATTCATGCGCATATATTTAACAGCCTGTTGGCAACAGAAAAAAGCTGCCCGGAAATTAATACGCATAACAGCATCAAATGTATCCACATCACATGTGTCCAGAGGTGAAACTGGAGTTATACCAGCATAATTGAAGAAGCCATCTATCTTTCCGAATTTTGCATATGCCTCATCAAATAGTTTCATGCAATCTTCAACTTTATTCAGGTCGGTATAGACGAATAGTCCTTCTGTACCATAAACTTTTATCAGGCGTATTGATTTCATAGCAGCTTCCTCATCGCGACCACCTATCACAACCTTTGCCCCATTCATGGCAAAAGCTTCTGCCGCAGCTCTGCCGACACCTTTAGTTCCGCCAGATACCACAATAACTTTCCCTTCAAGTTTTTTTTCCATGGGGATATATTATATTCTATTTACATCAAAGCCTTTCAAAGTCATGAGATTACCATCTGTATCGTAAACCTTTATCTTATCCTGATACTCTTTCAAAGTTGCGACAAGCTGCTCTTTTGTATCACAAACCATATAGAGACGATTCAACACTTGTTTTTCAGTTCCAATCCATGAATCATCAATAGTATCGCCTTCATGGATACGCTGGATATTGATATGAACACGCGAATCATTATCCACATCGTCAAGGCCTTCTATCCTTGCAACCTTGCCTTTCTTTAACAACGTCCATAAAGTTGCAGCATATTTACCCTGGAAGTATGCATCATCCTGTTTTTCCAAATCAATATTACCTTCAGAACCTGTCAGTGCAAAGCGAATCAACATTTCACGCTGGTCGAACCCATTGATTGCTTTAATGTGAAGATGAGGTGCTTCGCCCTGAAGGCGAAAACCTGGGTCATAAACATAGAAATCGCCATCCTCATAAAACGCCTGCATCAGTAACACACCATTACGAATACCTATATCCTTGAACATACGAACTGCATTATTATGCATACGGCCGAAATAGTTCTTAATATACTTTGAAGGATATGTTGCGCCCAAGCATACGCGGCTCAAACCAGGTTGTTCGTCTGTTGTATATCTGTCAGCAATACATGAAAGACTGCAATAACCATCTTTGAAGGTGTAATAAACGAAACAATCCTCGCATTCACCCATATAACGCTCTACAATGAAACGTTTGCAATTCGACACCTCTAACGCCTTTGCGACTGCCTCTTTCAACTCCTCAGATTTATGGCACACTGTCATACCCATGCCGCTGCGACCATCAACTGGTTTAACCATCACAGGGAACTTCATCTTCTCAATGTCTTCTGGATTCAGGTTCTCATCGAGGAAGTATTCTGGTACACCATGAATCCCATAGCGTTCACATGTAGCTTTTAACACGTCTTTATAGGCGAAGATATCGACTATCTCCTGGGTAGCATAGCTTGGAATCCCAAGTGCAGCACATACTTTACAATAAGCAGGCACAAGTATGTCGGCAACACCAACAAGTACACCATCAACCTGCTCATCACGAGCTAATGACACAACTGCTGGTACGTCCATACCATTCACTTCAAACGATTTCCATGCTACACTTTTGGCAGGTTCGTTGGGAACATCGCTAGTCACAATGGTCTTCACCCCCATTCGATTAGCGATTTCCACCAAGGGGACCGTTTCAGAGTTTCCTCCAAGAATGAGGAGTTTTTTGCCTTCTAATTCCATATTTTAATATTGTCATTTTACGTTAATCTATGATAATTGATTCTCCCATTGTCATGAGTAGATACTTCTGCTGAGGACATTTTTCTGCCATTATTTCCATAAACAGACCTGGCAGTCCTTTATGAGTAGCAAATAGTCCATAATGGCAAGGAATGGTCAATTGAGGATGCAAAGCTTTGCTCAACTCGACACAATCGTCTTCATTAAGATTACCATATGCTCCATTAATAGGCGCTATCATGATGTCTATTGGTCCTTTGCCAAGATATTCTTCTTTCCTGTCCAGACGTAAACAAGTATCACCTGCGACCATAATACGCTTTCCATCAACCTCGATAATAACCCCTACTGCATCTGGTGCTAAATTTCCATGATCACAATTTATGAAATGCAGGGTAAAATCACCAGCCTTGCAAGAATCCAAAGGCCTAACATAGGTGACTCTATTTTCATCCAACGATGTTTCATTAACGAACCTCTTGCAATCAACCGATGCGAATAATCTTGTATGAGGATTTGACATCATGAATGGCATAGAGTCTACGTCATAATGATCGAAGTGAGGATGAGTAGCTATGACATAATCAAAAACAACCTCCTGTGGACTAAGTATTTTAGGCAATAATCTTTTAAAACCAATATGCCCTTCAAAGCGTTCACCACAATCAGACAAATAAAGATCTATTGCTAAAGTTTGGCCAGATTTACTTTTAATAATAAAACCAGCCTGTCCTACATAAAACAAATGTATCGCACCAGTCGGTGCAGCCAATAAATTAATTGCAAACGTATTCATTAGTTTATCCAACAATACAGCTTAGGACTCTTTTTATATCTTCCTCACTCAACTCGTGATGCATCGGCAGGCAGATTACCTCGTCGGCCATCTTTGTAGCCACAGGCAGATTCTCGGGCGTGGCACTCTCCAAGCCGCGATAGGTGGAGAACGTACTGATGAGCGGGTAGAAGTAGCGGCGCCCCCAGACGCCCTGCTCCCTCATCTTGTAGTATAGTTCATCGCGCGTCATGCCATACTTCTTCGCGTCAACAAAGATGGGGAAGTAAGAGTAATTATGGCGCACGCCCGGCATGTCTTCCCAGTAGGTGATGCCCTCAACACCACGCAGCGCCTCGCGATAGCGGATGGCCACCTGATGGCGCGCCTCGATGGCAACGTCTACCTGGCGTAGGTTCAGCAGTCCGTACGCGGAACGCATCTCGTCCATCTTCGAGTTGATGCCTGGGGCGACAACCTCCGTCTCACCTGCAAAGCCAAAGTTCTTCAAGTAGTCAATGCGCTGCTTGGTCTTCTCGTCATGCATGACCATAGCGCCACCCTCGATGGTATTGAAGACTTTCGTGGCATGGAAACTCAGCGTCGACATATCGCCAGCGTTGAGGATGCTCTTTCCATCAACCTCCACACCAAAGGCATGGGCTGCGTCGTAGATGACCTTCAGACCGTACTTGTCGGCAATCTGCTGGATGGCTTCCACGTCACAAGGCTTACCGTAGACATGGACCGGCATGATAGCCGTGGTCCTCGGCGTGACGGCGGCCTCAATCTTGTTGGGGTCAAGACAACCGCTCTTAGGGTCAATATCGACAAATACCGGTTTGATGCCATTCCACCACAGAGCGTGGGTTGTAGCGACAAACGAATAGGGTGTGGTGATGACCTCGCCAGTGATGCGCAAAGCCTGTAGAGCCGTAATGAGCGGCAGCGTGCCGTTCGTGAAAAGGCTCACATAGGGTACCTTCAGGTACTCTGCCAGCGCCCTCTCCAGTTGCTGATGGAAACTGCCATTGTTGGTAATCCACTTGCTGTCCCATATCTCCTTTAGCAGTTCGTGGAACTCCTCCAGATTAGGCAACAATGGCGAAGTAACGGTTATGATGTCTTTATCCATGTTCAAATACTATTAATTTCCGTTGCAAAAATACGTATTTTAGTTGGAAGTTCCAAATAATTATCGATGTTAGTGTGAAAAAAGGATAATAAGCGTCGCTCATTCTGCAATACCCAAGGCTTATTCCGCTATAAGCGGCACTTATCCTGAGTCCATATAAGAGACTAGCGGAGTTTACAACAGTTGATCATGTTGATTTAGGCAGAGATATACCTATGCTGGTCGGAAATGCCTTTAGATATAGGGGGAACTGAGAGGTAAGTGTGCCGTGGAGAGTTACCTCAGAGGTACCTAATACCTACCTCAGAGGTACCTCTGAAGAAAAAACTATCTCTTCTTCCTTATGAAGTCAATACACTCCTCCATCACCTTCGCCTGTAGCAGCTTCATCACGCCGGCATACAGCACGGCAGCCATCAAGATACGAGCAGCTAGGAGCAGGGGAAGACTGGTGATGGGTAAGGTGACAAAGTAGGTAGCTACCATCACCAGCAGGCTCACTCCCAAGAAAGGAACGATATCTTTTAGGACATCAATGAAACGTATTCTGACTAGGTTATGGGTCAGCAGATGCCAGACACCAAGCCACAAGATAGTAAACAAAGAAATAGCCCAGACAATGGCCTCGACGCCCTCTTTACGTAGCAACACCACAAGAACGAGTTGAACGACCATCTGTCCGATGTTACACCACATATAGACGTCGGAACGTCCACTGGTAATTGCAACATTTTGATAGAGGACGTAGAAAGGCATAAAAGCGCCCCCGACGCATAGGATCTGGAGCAGAGGTATGCTCTCGCGCCATTTCTCGCCAATAGTGACAAAGATGAATTCATGAGACACCATAGCCAGTCCAAACAATGCCGGAAAAGAAAGGAAGGCTGTAAAACGCATGAGTTTATGGAAGACTCTTGTCTCTCGGGCATGCTCATCGGATATGGACACTAACACAGGCTGTGCTATCTGACCTATGGCATCAGCAATCGTAGTCTTCGCCATATTGTTCCATTTATTAGCTTGAGAATAGTAACCAACAGTTTCAATAGGGAGTATACGTCCGAAAATAAAGGTCAGAACATGAAAGTTGATGACCTGAACTATGTTTGTTACCAGCAATTTCACACAGAAGGAGAACATCTTCTTCACTGGTGTAAAGTCTACCTTCAGTTTTGGCAGCCACCGCACATAATAGAATCTCCCGATAAGAACACAGACGGCATATGTCAGCTGGAAACCGACCAAGCTCCAATAAGAATAACCGCTTATCGCCATCAGGATACCGACAGCTCCGGACAAGATGAGTGACGAAACTGCAATGACGGCTATCTCGCGGTTCATCATGTTCTTTGTCAGATAGGTACCGCTGGTAAGTCCCAACGCCGACAATGGTAACGTCAGAAAAAGCACTCTGGAAACAACTGTCAGGCAAGGCTGGTGGAAAAACAATGCTATGAGTGGAGCACAGAGGAACAGGATAATATACAGAGAAAGACTTACCAGAATATTGAACCAAAAAACAGAGTTGTAATCATTATCCGTTGGTTGTTTCATATTGATGAGGCCCGTACCCAAACCGCTTGACTGCAACATAGACGCTACGGCAGAAAAGATGGTCAGCACACCAACAATGCCATAATCTGCTGGTGTAAGGTTACGGGCTAGGACAATGCCCAAGACAAGGTTCAACACCTGAGTCATACCGTTATTCAGCGCTCCCCAGAACAGTCCTTTCGCCGTTTTCTCTTTTAATGTCTCTGCCATATTTTGCGTGCAAAGATAAACAATAATATTAAATTAGCAAAGGAATAACAGGGAAAATGCTGACGAGTGTTCCCCAACCTACGGGAAAGGTTGCGTTTCATGTTTTATGTTTCATGTTTTATGAAAAATCTAAATTAACGTTTTTTTGAGAAAAACGGCACATTTATTTTATTCTGCTATGACCTCAAGATTCCTTCGGAAGTAGCTTTACAGAAGGGACTTTCAGGGGATGAGGCATTGGGCGTATATCCGCTCATGAAATTTTATTTCGAATAATTTGGAGCATTCACATTTTCTTTTTATCTTTGCAGCGTTGATATGAATGAAAATGCAAGAAAGCAATTGTTTCGTAAGTTGAAGAAGGAGAACTGCTTTTGGTCTTACGATGTGTCGAAAATGAGGTCCATTTCCGATGAATCTCTTATTGAGTATGTTCTTTTATATCTTGACATCAAAGATATCGACCAGATTTTCCTGCTTTTTGGATATAAGAAAGTGAAGCGTGTTTGGCTAGATCGTGTTGCACCGCAGGGGGAGATGTTCAGGCCTTACAACATACTTTATGCTTGGTATTACTTTGGTGCTAAGCGGCCAGAGGCATACGTTAAAAGCATTGAAACCAGACATATGAACCGAATAATGGCTGTATGAATACGGAACGTTCAAAGTCGTTGGCGCCACATACAGGAAAAGTGTTTGAGGCCATTTCCAAATTAGAGTGCATCAAACCTTTCACGCTTGTAGGTGGTACAGCTTTGTCATTGCAGATAGAGAAGCGCCAAAGTGAAGACCTAGACTTCATGAAATGGCTTGCCAAACGAAATGAAAAGCCAGAAGTCAACTGGCCCTCCATCTTGAAGGAGTTAGAAAGCATCGGCTCCGTCAGGAACTACGACGTTATTGGATTCGACCAAGTGGTTTTTAATTTCGAAGATGTGAAGTTGTCATTCTATGCTGCACCACATAAAGCCATTCCAACTATGAGAAGGATTCCTTATCTCAATAATCTTTATCTTGCCGATATAGAATCCATAGGAGCAATGAAAATGGAGACAATGCTTCGTCGAGCAAAGTTTAGGGATTATTATGATATTTACTCGATAATAAAGGAGGGGGGCGACATCGATAAAATGATTTCCGCTGCATTAGAGCACTCAGAGCACAAGTTGCGTACACGTGGTTTATTCAAGATGTTGACAACTGGACAGAATTTCATCAAGGAAAAGGGTTTTGAGGAACTAATGCCTGTCTATGATGTCACACACATGGATATCCAAGAGTTTATCAAGGCAAAACTCTTAGAAGCGAAATCACCTCACCACCTCAAAATATTAGGGACAGAACTTTTGTAGAAAGGACTTGCAATGATGGAGACAAACGTTCAGAAGAAACCCCGTTTAGAGTGGCTTGACGCCCTCCGCGGATTTACTATGATTATGGTAGTAGCAAACCACGTTGCCGGCATGGCTTTCGGCGAGGTGGTGAAACATTCGTCATCATTACAGTTTCTAGTAATGTTTCGTATGCCGTTGTTCTTCTTCGTTAGTGGATTCTTAGCATATAAAGCGAGTCTCACGTGGAACTGGGAAACATTGAAGACATTGCTTCTAAAGAAGATTCGAGTGCAAACGATACCAACGATTGTCTTCTTCCTTTTCGCCGCTGCCATTATTGCTAAAAAGTTTGGACCGACTGTCATATATTGGCTGGGGATGCCACTAAAGGCCGGCTACTGGTTCACCATCGTGCTGCTCTATATGTTCGTGGTCTACTATCTCTTCTGCTTCTTCGAGAGTTTGCTGCAGAAGCGATTTCCCAAGATGCCGTCATGGTTACCCATCACCGTATTGTTCCTTATCTCACTAGTATTCTACGACACATGCTACCAGCCCAAATACTTTTCATGGGCAGCAGGATACAAGGGTAAGATAAGTGCGTTTATGGGCTACAGCAGTCTCGGAGAACTTTTCCGGTACTTCCCCTTCTTCCTTTACGGCAATATCGTACACCGCTACTGGCAGCAGGCGCAGCGAATTATGGACTCACAGTGGTTTTTCCCGACAATCATATTCATTCTCATCTATGCCTGGTTCGACTCACAAAAGTGGCACTGGCTGCGCATGGCATGGGCCATCATTCCGTTGACACTGGCACGATTCACATTGCTCACCATCGTTTTCATGTACTTCCGTCACTATGCCAAGTACTTCACGAAGATTACGATCGTCGGAGCCTCACTCCAATACATTGGACGGCGAACGCTAGACATCTACCTCATACACTACCTATTCATGCCGAACCTACCGACCATCGGTACCTTCTTCAACCAATACCGCCACAACTTCGCCATCGACACAACGCTCTCAGTGCTGATAGCCCTGCTGGTCATCGGGTTCAGTATCATCACCAGCAACATCCTACGTATCAGTCCGTTCTTCAAGAAGTGGCTGTTCGGACGGTCGTGAACATCATAAAAAAAGCGCTTCTTCTTGGAAGCGCTTTTCTGTTTTTTTCAACCTACCTGACTGCCAGGTTTGACGTCTCTCGTGGTGGTGACCACGCTAAGACTCTCGTCGAAGTCGACAGCGCTGAGAATCATGCCCTGGCTCTCAATGCCCATCATCGTGCGCGGCGCGAAGTTGGCCACGAAGAGGATACGCTTGCCGATAAGCTCCTCAGGATTCTCGTAGAAGGCGGCAATACCTGAGCAGATGGTGCGGTCGGTGCCTGAACCATCGTCGATGGTGAACTGCAGGAGTTTCTTGCTTTTCTTCACTTTCTGACAATCCTTCACGAGACCGACACGGATGTCAAGTTTCTCGAAGGTCTCGAAGTCCACATTGTCTTTTACAGGAACAGCCTGATACTGGGCAGCCTCATTTGCCTTCTTGGTTGCCTCCAGCTTGTCGAGTTGCCTCTGGATGACCTCATCCTCAATTTTCTCAAAGAGCAGGGCGGGCTCGCCCAACTGGTGGCCAGCCTTCAGGAGGTCGGTAGAACCCAACTGTTCCCATTCGAACGACTCAATATTGAGCATCTCGCGCAGTTTCTTACTGCTGAACGGCAGGAAGGGCTCGAAGGCAATGGCGAGGTTGGCTGTCAGCTGCAAGCAGATGTTCAAGATGGTCTCGCAGCGTTTGGGATCCTCTTTCCACACCTTCCAAGGTTCGCACTCGGTGATATAGCGGTTGCCGATACGAGCCAGGTTCATAGCCTCGAACTGGGCATCGCGGAACTTGAACTGCTCGAGCAGCGTCTCCACCTTCTCCTTCACATCCTTGAATTCTGCGAGAGCAGCTTTATCGACATCCAGCAACTCGCCACAGGCAGGAACGACACCGTTCCAGTACTTCTTCGTCAGCTGCAGGGCACGGTTCACAAAGTTGCCATAGACGGCCACGAGCTCGTTGTTATTGCGGTCCTGAAAATCCTTCCAGGTGAAGTTATTGTCCTTGGTCTCAGGGGCATTGGCGGTCAGCACATAGCGCAACACATCCTGCTTGCCAGGCATGTCGACCAGATACTCGTGGAGCCACACGGCCCAGTTGCGAGAGGTCGAAATCTTATCGTTCTCAAGGTTCAGGAACTCGTTGGCAGGCACATTGTCAGGCATAATATACTTGCCGTGAGCACGCATCATGACGGGGAAAATGATGCAATGGAACACGATGTTGTCCTTACCGATGAAGTGAACCAGACGGGTGTCCTCGTCCTGCCACCACTTTTCCCATGAGCCCCACTTCTCGGGTTCACGCTCGCAGAGCTCCTTCGTGTTTGACACATAGCCGATAGGAGCGTCGAACCACACGTAGAGTACCTTACCGTCGGCACCTTTCACGGGCACGGGGATGCCCCGGTCGAGGTCGCGCGTCATGGCACGGGGCTGCAAGTCCATGTCGAGCCACGACTTGCACTGGCCGTAGACGTTTGAACGCCACTCCTTATGACCCTCCAGAATCCACTGCTTCAGCCACTCCTGATACTCGTTCAGCGGCAGGTACCAGTTCTTGGTCTCTTTCATCACGGGTGTAGAGCCGCTGATGGTCGACTTCGGATTGATGAGCTCGGTCGGCGAGAGGTCGCGTCCGCACTTCTCGCACTGGTCG
>JAEEGL011414582.1_pt1 | contig 27443 bp, 26 predicted proteins | sample 9134231 | NCBI WGS metagenome assembly JAEEGL01 (sample SAMN16246548, study PRJNA631951) | gut metagenome | biome: gut microbiome; feature: rumen; material: fiber-attached | host: Bos | place: Iran: Karaj | collected 2018-10
AGAATCTATTGTAGTATTATTATGTAGATTTTTAAGAGAAGGAAAATATGAAGAATTAATTGAGTTCTTTAATTCTAATGGACTTATAAATGAATTTAAAACACTTGAGATATTAATGAATGGTAGTAATTCAACTGAACTAATAGAATTAAAAGTATTGAAAAAAAGATTTGAAAATGATAACACAAGTATAGTTCCATTAATAGATCTATTAAAAAAAGATAGAGATGTATTTATTGAAGAACTAGCAATATATATAGCACAAAGAGAAGCTGTAGATTTCTTAAGTAATAGAGTATTAAGAATATATGCAAATGCCGATAATAAATTAGAAGTAAGAAGAAAGAAAAATGAATTACTTGTTAATGAATTAGATGGAAGAATAGATATTAAAAAAATACTTGATAAAATGAATAAAGTAAGAGAATTTAAAGAGGAATATGAAAGAACAGAAAAGAATAATCAAAGAGAATTATTAGGACTTGATTCTTCAAGAGAAGCATTAGAAAAAGAATTAGATAAAAAACAAATAGTTAATTATAGAGATATAATAAAAGGAATTAAAAATTCTAAAATAAAATATTTATTCTTAAAATATATAAGAGAACATAATAATTTATATTATGAAGAATTAACTCAAGAATTAAATAGTTTAAAGAAAGATTCAAAAGTATCTATTCAAGCTTTATTTAATGATTATGGAATAAGTAAAGAATTATATGATTATGATATTCTTCCAAGCTTTTCAAAAGAAGAGTTTGAAAGTATTTTAAAATTACTTAAAGTATTAAATCTTTCTAATGAAGAAAAGATAAGAATTATTTGTAATACAACTATTGATAAAATAAATAATATTAAAAATTATTTAGATAGAGAAATATTATCAGTAGAATTTGTATCTAATAATACTTATATATTAGATGAAGATTCAATTGAATTAAATAATTTAAATGATAATATTGAATTATTAAAACAATATAATATTTCAGTATCATTATTTATAAATTCAATAGGTATTCTTTTAAATAATCCAATGTTTATTAAAAAGAGTTTATCTATTTTAGAATCATACAATTTAGTAGGACAATTAAATAATACAACTGATTTTAACTTTTTATTAAATGAAGAATTAGAAACTATTATAGATAAATATTTAGAACTTGGATTCGAAGAATATTTAGAAAATGATTTAAATCTATTAAATAAATTAGAAACTAATAGAATAGAAGTATTAAAAGCAATTGGAATGCCAATTGCAAATAGAGAAGAGTTAGAAAAAGTATTAGATGAAGATAAAAGTTTCTTTATTCCAGCTGATCAAATAGATGATTATTTAACTGATGACTCAATGTATGTTGAAGAACCAAGCAAGACAGTTGAATTAGAAAAAATAGAACAGTATAAACAAGGAAGAGTATATGACTTTGATGGAGTTAAAATATCTATTGAAAAAGTAAGAAGATTAACATCTAATGGATACTCATTATACCAAGCAATAATTAATAATACTCATCTTAATGAAGATGAATTATTAAATATTTGTAGAATAATTAGTGATGGTAAGAAAAAAGAATTAATAAATAATTAATTCTTTTTTTGTATATTAATTCTTCTATATGTTAATAAAAGAATAATCATAAGAATAAAATATTTCATATTTTGATTCATGTAATCAAATAGTTCAAAATCATCATATCCACCAGTAAATCCATATTGAGTATTTTGATAATTATCTATTTCTTTTTGATAAGAAATATTATTAAATAAGAAATGATTATCAGTTAATGCTCTAATAAAAATTAAGATCATAATTAATAAAACAATTATAGATAAAATATTATAATTTTTATTAGATATAATATTATTCTTTTTTATTATATCTTTTAAATATAATAGAATATAAATAATACCAAAAACAAAAAACATAAATGGTCCAAATTCAGAATAATCAAATCTATTCCAAAAAATATAATTTAATATTATTAGAATTATTATTAAAATTATTTTAATAATATTTAATACTTTAGTCATTTATAACACCTACCTCTTTTACTAGTTCAGTAAGAAATAAAAATTGTCTTACTCTTGTTTCTAAATTACTATTTAGTTCACTTAGATCACTAATTCTAGTAGACGCTATACTTTGATTATTATAAGATAGACTATAATAATATGATTCAAGAACTTTATTATATAGTCCAGAGCTTCTTGCTGTATTACTAAGATTTCTAATAGAATAATCAGTATATACTTTTATTAAGTTACTGTCTACATATTTATCTAGTATATTTAATATATCTACTTCATTATTTGGATTATAAAACATATCTGTTAAAAGTCTTAAATCATTTACTTTATAAGTAATTGGTTTAAGATCTTTTATTTTCTTTAAATAATAAATATTATTAATTTTATTATTATCTTCTTCTAAGTTATTAATAATAATTTGTTTATCTTCTTCATTAAAAATAGTTTTATTATTTTTTATAATATTAATATTTTCTTCTATAGAATTTAATGTATCAGTTATTGTATTATAAGTATCTCTAGTAATTCTATAAGTATATTCTTTATCCATATATTTATACTGAACTACATTTAAAAGAATTAATAATAATACAATAAAAAGAATTGATACTTCTATTATTCTATTAAAAATATTTTTAATTTTATTTTTAGTGTAATCATTAGAAATATTAATAGTGTTTTTAATATAGTCGTCAGCTTCAGTAACTTTAATAACTTCAGATTCTATTTTTCTACCATTTAATAGTTCTAATATTGATACATCTAATTCTTTTGATAAAACTTCAAGTAATGATACATCAGGGCATCCTAAACCTCGTTCCCATTTACTAATTGCTTTATCAGTTACATTAATCTTTGATGCAAGTTCATTTTGTGTTAATCCTTTTTCTTTTCTTTTTTCTTTTATGAATTCACCAATCTTGTCATAATTCATTTTTTTCACCTACCATAAGAAAAGTATAACCATAGTTTGTATAAAAATACAATAAACTAATCGTAGAGTTAGAATAAAAACCAATAAAATCAAGAAAATACTAGACAAAATAAGGATTTTGTGTTAATATATGCAAATTGAAAAGACACATATAGTGTTATTTCTAGAATAAAAAGAATTCAGGGGTTAAATATTTACATTAAATAAGTCTCAAGAGATCGTTAACCTCGTCTTTTGGGGCTTATTTTTTTGTAAAGGGGATGGTTGCATGAAGATAGCTATGATTGGACATAAACGTATTCCATCACGTGAAGGTGGAGTAGAAATAGTTGTTGAAGAACTATCAACAAGAATGGCTAAAAAAGGACATGAAGTTACTTGTTACAATCGTGGCGGTAAACATGTAATGGACAAAAATCAAAAACAAAAAAAATTAAAAGAGTATAAAGGTGTCAAGCTAAAAAAAGTTTGGACAATTGATAAAAAAGGACTTGCTGCTATGACATCTTCATTCTTTGGAACATGGAGAATACTATTTTCTAGAGCAAAAGTAGTTCATTATCATGCTGAAGGACCATGTGCCTGGATGTGGATAATAAGATGGTTTTCAAGAAAAAGAATAATTGCAACCATTCATGGACTAGATTGGCAAAGAGCTAAATGGGGTGGATTTGCTACTAAATACATCAAGTATGGAGAAAAAAGAGCAGTAAAAAATGCTCATGAAATAATAGTACTTAGTAAAAATGTTCAAGATTATTTTAAGAAAACATATAATCGTGATACTAAGTTTATACCAAATGGAGTATCAAAGCCAACAATTATTAAACCTGAAATTATTAAAGATAAATATAGTTTAAATAAAGATGATTATATCTTATTTTTAGGAAGAATGGTTCCAGAAAAAGGAATTCATTATTTAATAGAAGCTTTTAATAATATTAAGACTGATAAAAAGTTAGTTATTGCAGGTGGAGCAAGTGATACTGATACTTATTATCAAGAATTAAAAGAAAAAGCAAAAGATAATAAAAATATAATATTTACTGGATTTGTCCAAGGACAAATCCTAGATGAATTATACAGTAATGCATATATTTATTGTTTACCTAGTGATCTTGAAGGAATGCCTTTAAGCTTACTTGAAGCAATGAGTTATGGTAACTGTTGCTTAACTTCTGATATACCTGAATGTGCAACAGTATTAGAAGACAAAGGAGTTACATTTAAAAAATCAAATGTTGAAGATTTAACAAAAGTACTTCAAGATTTATGTAATAACAAAGATAAAGTAGATAAATATAAAAAAGAAGCTCAAGAGTTTATACTAAGTAAATATAACTGGGATGATGTAGTAGATAAATCTTTAAATTTGTATATAGGAGGGAAATAATATGAAAGAGAAAAAATTAAACGGAACGGTAATAGTTACATATAGATGTAATGCTAGATGTACTATGTGTAATAGATATAAATGTCCTTCTAAACCAGAAGAAGAAATATCTATTGAAACAATAAAAAAATTACCTAAAATGTATTTTACAAATATAACTGGTGGAGAACCATTTATAAGAGAAGACTTACAAGAAGTAGTTGAAGAATTATATAAGAAATCTGATCGTATTGTTATATCTACTAATGGATTCTTTACAGATCGAATCATAGCAATGGCTAAGAGATTTCCTAATATAGGGATTAGAATTTCTATTGAAGGGTTAGAACAAACTAACAATGAAATTAGAGGATTAAAAGATGGATATAACAGAGGATACACAACTCTTAAAAAGCTAAGAGAAATGGGTATGAAAGATGTTGGATTTGGAATGACTGTTCAAGATAAGAATGCTAAAGATTTAGTTCCTTTATATAATATTTCAAATGAAATGGGAATGGAATTTGCAACAGCATCTTTACATAATAGTTTTTATTTTGTAGAAGCTAAAAATATTATTCATGATAGACCAATGGTTGCTCAAAATTTTGAAGATTTAGTTAATGAATTATTAAAATCTAAATCACCAAAGAAATGGTTTAGAGCATACTTCAATCATGGATTAATAAATTATATATATGGTCAAAAAAGATTACTTCCTTGTGATATGGCATTTGATACATTCTTTATAGATCCATATGGAGACGTAATGCCATGTAATGGAACAAAAGATAAGGAAGTAATGGGTAACTTAAATGAATGTGCTACTTGGGAAGAATTATGGAATTCAGAACAAGCTGATAAAGTAAGAGAAAAAGTAAGACATTGCGATAGACAATGTTGGATGATTGGATCTGTTTCTCCAGCAATGCATAAATACATTTGGAAACCATTATGGTGGGTAATTAAACATAAGATTAAATTTTGGACTAAGAAAAAATATTCAATGTATGAATTAAAAATTGTTAGAGATTTAAGAGATGGAAAAGTAACAAAAGAAGAACTAGATAAATGTTCTACATGTGATATGAACTGTGTAGTTAACAATGGATTATCTGAAGCATCTAAAGAACAATTAAAAAATAAAACTGGAGAAGAAATTGTTGATGCTGATATAGAAAAGCAATTAAATAAATAAGGGTGTGGTCTAATGAATCATAGTGAATTAAAAAAAATACAAGAATGTGAGAAGGAAGCTTTATCAGTTTTCTATGATTATTGCAAAAAAAATAATATTGAATTTTTCCTTAGAGGTGGTAGTGTACTTGGAGCAGCAAAATATCGTGATATAGTTCCCTGGGATGATGATATAGATGTTTCTATACCAAGAAAAGATTATGATAAACTTTTGTCTATTTGTGAATCTGATTTTTCGAATAAGTTTATTTTTGTTTCTTATAAAAATACAAAAAATTCACATTGTTATTTTCCTAGAATTATTTTAAAAGAAGAATATAGAAAAAAATATGATTTTCCAAAAAATAATGAAAGGGGATTAGTTTTAATTGATGTTCTTCCATTAGATGGAATGCCAGAAAAAAAAATAAGGTTAAAATTACATATAATTAAAGCAAAAATCTTAAGATTATTAGCAAGCATATGGACTTATGGCGTAAAGGATAATGTATCAATGCATTCTTCAAAAAAAGATAAAATTATAGGATTCCTTTATAAAATTAAAGTACATCGCTTGTATAAGCAGGATACTATTTACAAAAAAATGGACAAATTATATTCGAAATATGAGTTTGGAAAAACAATTAATGCTGGTATGATTGCTAGTTCTAAAATGGAAAAAGAAATAATGAACTTTTCTATATGGAGCAGTGGTACAAAAATTAAGTTTGGTAAATCAAAATATCTAGTTCCTTTAAAATATGATGAATATTTAAAAAAATTATTTGGTAATGATTATTTAATAAAAGAGCCAACAGAAAGAGAAAAACAAAAATCTCATTTATATGGAGGATTATAAAATGGTTATATTTATAATATTGCATTATATGTCGATTGAAGAAACAAAAAAATGTGTTGATTCTATCAAAAAGAATTGTGATGGAAAAAAATATAAAATAGTAATAGTAGATAATTGCTCTCCAAATATGTCAGGTGATACCCTTATAAAAATGTATAAAAATAATCATAATATAGATGTTTTAAAAACAAATAATAATTTAGGATTTGCGAATGGAAACAATTATGGTTATGAATATTCAAAAAAATATAATCCAGATTTTATTGTAGTTTTAAATAGTGATATTATAATTACTCAATCAACACTTTATGATGATATTTTTAAAATTTATAATGAAGAACATTTTGATGTTTTAGGACCTGATATTTATTGTCCGCCTTTAAAAACACATCAAAATCCTAAAAGGTTAAAAGGGTATACTTTTGATGAAGTTAATAATGAGATAGTTAAATATAAGAAGAAAAGTAAAAATGGTTTATTAGTAAAAGTAAAATGCATTTTAAAAAAATGTTCTTTGCTTAAGCAATTAGTTCATAAAAGTAGGAAAAGTAGAAGTAATATCGATTGCAAAAAAATGTATAGTAATGTAATTTTGCATGGATCATGCGTTATATTATCTAAAAATTTCATAAAAAAAAGACCTTATTGCTTTAATCAAGGCACTTTTATGTATATGGAAATGGAAATTTTAGATTATGAGTGCAGAAGAGATGGATTAAAAGTAATATATAGTCCGATAATAAAAGTATTGCACAATCATAATGCTTCTACAAACTATGCAATAAGATCAGAGACTAAAAAAGTGAAGTTTATGAATGAAAACATATTAAATTCTTTAAAGTGTTTTAAAGAAATAATGATGAAAGATAGTGAAAAATATGGAAAAAAATGAAGTTGCAGTATTACTCGCAACATATAATGGAGAAAAATATATACAGCAACAACTTGATTCAATAATTAATCAAACATATAAAAATATAAAAATATATATACATGATGATGGTTCAAGTGACAATACATTAAAAATAATTAATTTTTATAAGAAGAAATATCCTGCAATTATCAATTTGCTACATTATGAAAAAACAGGAAGTGCAAAAAATAACTTTTTATCTTTATTAAAAAAAACAAATGAAAGGTATGTAATGTTTTCTGATCAAGATGATTATTGGAAAAAGGATAAAATAGAAAAAACTATTGAACAAATGTTAATTATTGAAAAAGAATGTAATAGTATCCCTGTATGTATTTATACTGATATGAGTGTTGTAGATGAAAAACTTAATTTAATGTATGATTCTTTTTTAGATTTTATGAAGAAAGATCCTAAAAAAAGGGGTATAAATGATTTGTTAAGAGATAATGTAGTTGCAGGATGTACATGTATGATTAATAGGAAATGTATAGACTTATGTAATAATTATTATGATATTAATAATATAAAAATGCATGATTGGTGGGTGGCTTTAATTGCCAGATATACTGGTAGATTGTTTTTTTTAAACTTAAAAACATCATTATATCGACAACATTCTTCAAATGTAGTTGGCGTACATAATAATAAGTTAATATGGTTAAAAAAAATTATAAAAAACATTTTGACAGGGAAACAAATACAATCTAGTAAGAAAGGTATCAGAGATATAATCAATATTTCAATAGAATTGAATAAGTTTGATGCTTTAAACAAAGAAGATGAGTCTATCATTAGAATGTTAGCTAATATTAATAAATATTCAAAGTTAAAGAGAATGAGTTTTTTTTACCAAAACAATATTATAAAAAAAGACTTGAAAAATATTTGGAAGATAGTATTAGTATAATGGAAAGGAGTATCTTTACAAGGGTATATGGTGATATTTTATGAAAAAAATAGCAATAGTTGTAGTTACATATAATAGAAAAGATTGTTTAATAAAAAATTTATCTTGTTTAGAAAAACTAAATTATGATAAAAGAAAATATGATGTAAAATTTTATATAATAAATAATAATTCAACGGATGGAACAAAAGAATTACTTGAAAAAAAGAAAAATGATAAAAATTATATTATTATAAATTTAAGTGAGAATACAGGAGGTGCAGGAGGATTCTATTCTGGGTTAAAGAAAGCATACGATGATGGAAATGATTATATATGGGGAATGGATGATGATGCTTATCCAGATTGTAATGCTTTAAAAAATCTTATATATAATTATAATATTATAGATGAAAATTGTTCATTATGGTCTAATTGTAATGGAGATGTTGACTTTACTGATGATTACAAAATTGTCAATAGTTGGATGTTTGTTGGTTTTTTTACAACAAAGGAAATAATAGGTAAAGTTGGCTTCCCTCGAAAAGATTTTTTTATATTTTTTGATGATGTTGAGTATTGCAATAGAATTATTAGCAATGGGTATAAAGTATATAAAATTAAAGATTCAATAATTGAACATAAAGATTCTTACTCAAATTTATTGTCTAAAAAAATATTAATTAAGGTAATTCAAATACCAGATTTTAAGGATTGGAAAATGTACTATTATGTAAGAAATAAATTACTTATGTATAAAAAGAGTAATTCGAAATATTGGAAGACTATTATATGTTTTATTCCAAAATTAATGATAAAGGTATTGTTAATAAAACCAAGACAATTAAAAATTGTTATCAAAGCTACCTTTCATGGAATAAGAAGAAAAAGTGGAAAAATAATGTCACCATAGGAGTTTTTTATGTTGTATGTTTTAATTTTTTTATTACTTTTATTACTAATAGTGCAACTGCTATGGTATAAATTTGATGTTTTGCAACCATCTATAATAATAAATGCTATGTTTTTTATAGGTTCCATTTTAATGCTATATTCATCTTCGTTGTGGGCAACAAATCTGTCTTTTTATACTGTATTTATAATAATTAGTTGTATTGTTTGCATTTTTATAGCATCAGTCTTTATTAGTTGCTTTTTTAAAAAATATGACATTAAACTAAAACCCAATAATATTTATTCTATAAAAGTTTCTATGGTAATAAATATTGTTATTATTGCTATAAATATTATTGTAATTGTAATGCACTATAAATGGTTAGTAGATGTTGTTAATCAACATGGTGGCAGTTCGAATTACAACGAAATGATTTCGATTTATCGTGCATTGGTTACAAAAAATATAATAAGTAATGCAAGCATGCCATTTATATTGAGACAATTAATAAGAATTACTACTGCGTCTGCTTATATATATCTATACATATTTATTAATAATTTGTTAGCAAAGAAGAAAAGTATTAAATCAAATATTATTTTGCTATTTCCAATTGTTCTTTTTATTATTGATTCTCTATTGTTTGCAGCAAGGGGCTATATGCTAAATTTGATGATAGCAGGAATTGTTTATTGGTATATTATTTATTCCAATAAAAAAGGTAATTATAAAGTAAATATAAAACTAATAAAGAAAGGGTTAATTATATTGCTAATAATTGTAATTCTATTTGTATTTTTAAGACAATTTGTTGGTCGTTCTATGAGTGAAAAATCAAAAAGTGATCCGGTATATTATGTTTCCATTTATGTAGGTGCTCCAATTCAATTATTAGATTTGTATTTAAATGAAGATGACTTTGATTGTAGTAATGAAGATGCTTATTTTGGTAAAAATACTTTGAATGCATTATATAATTATGTAAAAAGTAAATCTAGTGATAATGAAGCATTATCTTCTGGGGATTTGGAATTTAGATTTTCAAATGGATATAATATTGGAAATGTTTATACATCAATACGAACATATTATTCTGATTTTGGCTATTTTGGAACACTTATTTGTTCTATGATTTTATCATCGTTTTATACAGCTTTGTATTATTTAACAAAAAAATCCCTTTTCTTAAATGGTCATTCATTTAAACTTATTATATTTGCTTATATGAGTAGTGGATTCTTTTATTATTCCATAGCTGAAAGGTTTTTTTCTTCTTTTGTTACACCGGGATTGATACCAACATTGCTTGTTTTTTATTTAGAATATAAAATTTTAGTAAAAAAAGGGAGTGAATATTTATAATGAAAAAATATGATTATTTAATTGTAGGTTCAGGTCTATTTGGATCTACATTTGCAAATCTTGCAAAAAGAGATGGAAAAAAAGTATTAGTTATAGATAAAAGACCTAATATAGCAGGTAATATCTATACTGAGGAAGTAGAAGGTATACATGTCCATAGATATGGAGCACATATATTTCATACAGATTATAAAGATGTATGGGACTATGTTAATTCATTTGTTGAATTTAATAGATTTACTAATTCTCCAGTAGCAAGAATTGGTAACGAAGTATATAACATGCCATTTAATATGAATACTTTTTCAAAAATTTGGAATGATGTATTTACACCTGAAGATGCATTAAGACATATTGAAGAAGAGAAAAAGGAAATAACTGATGAACCAAAGAACTTAGAAGAACAAGCTATTTCATTAGTTGGTAGAACTATTTATGAAAAATTAATAAAAGGCTATACTGAAAAACAATGGAATAGAGATTGTAAAGATCTTCCAGCATTTATTATAAAAAGATTACCGGTAAGATTAATTTATGATAACAATTATTTTAACGATAGATATCAAGGAATCCCAATTGGCGGATACACAAAATTTGTTGAAAAAATGTTAGAAGGAATAGAAGTAAACCTAAATACTAACTATTTTGATAATGTTGATTACTATAAATCAATTGCAGATAAAATTGTATATACTGGACCAATTGATGAATATTTTAATTATTCTTTGGGAAAACTTGAATGGAGAAGTTTAAAGTTTGATACAAAAATAATTGATAAAGAAAATTATCAAGGAAATGCTGTAGTAAATTACACAGGACATGAAGTTGATTACACTAGAGCAATAGAACATAAACATTTTGATAATACATGTGTAAGTGATAAAACAGTTGTAACTTTTGAATATCCATCTGACTATCAAGAAGGAATGGAAAAGTATTATACAGTAAATGATGAAAAGAATAACAAGTTAGCTGAACGATATAGAGAATTATCTAAAAATGAAGAAAATGTAATATTTGGTGGAAGACTTGCTGAATATAAATATTATGATATGGATGATGTTATTAAGTCAGCTTTTGATATATATATTGAAAATAAATAATTATGAAAGGAGAGTTATTAATGTCAAAAAAAAGTGTAGCAAAGAATTATATATATAATATGTTTTATGAAATATTAGTAATGGTTCTTCCATTAATAACTACTCCATATTTATCAAGAGTTCTTGGAGCAGAAAACATTGGAATATATAGTTATACAATTTCAATAACAACATATTTCATATTATTTGGTTCTCTTGGAATAGCAATGTATGGTAAAAGAGAAATTGCATATGTCCAAGATGATATAAAAAAAAGAACTAAAGCATTTTATGAAATACTTTTTGTAAGATGTATTTCATTGTCATTATCTATGTTAATATTTTATTTTACTTTTTGTATTCATGGTAGTTATCATATTTATTATCTTATATTATTAATGGAAATAATTGCAAATATGATAGACATAAGTTGGTTTTTCCAAGGCATGGAAGAATTCAAAAAAACAGTTATCAGAAATACAATTGTTAAAATTATAAGTGTTATTTCTATTTTTCTATTTGTTAAAACAAATAATGATTTAGGTAATTATTTTATTATATATGTTTTATCGACTCTTTTTGGAAATGCAACTCTTTGGTTTTATTTACCAAAATTTGTTGATAAAATAAAAATTAAAACATTAAATTTAAAAAAACATATAAAGCCAACAATTATGCTTTTTATACCACAAATTGCAACACAAATTTATACTGTATTGGATAAAACTATGATTGGGACAATAATTAATGATAAGTCAGAAGTTGGTTATTATGAACAAGCCCAAAAAATTGTTAAACTATTAATGACTTTGGCAACTTCTTTTGGAACAGTTATGATGCCAAGAATTGCTGCTACTTTTGCTAGTGGTGATAAAAAGAAAATTAATGAATATATGAAGAAATCATTTTCTTTTATTACAATGATATCTTTTCCTTTAGTATTTGGTTTGTGTAGCATATCTTATAAATTTGTACCTATATTTTTTGGAAAAGGGTATGACAAGGTTGCTCCTTTATTATGTGTCATAAGTCCAATTATAATATTAATAGGATTAAGTAATGTTACAGGTACACAATATTTGTTACCAACTAAGCAGCAGAATAAATATACTATTTCAGTTATTACTGGAGCAGTTGTAAACTTTTTGTTAAATATTATATTAATAAAAAATTATAAGTCTATTGGAGCATCAATTGCGACAGTTATAGCAGAATTATCCGTTACAGTTGTTCAATTTATATTGATAAGAAAAGATATTAAATTTATAGATGTAATAAAAATATCATATAAGTATTTAATTGCATCTATATTGATGTTTATAATTAGCTTTTCTATAGGATTAATAATTAGCAATTATTTAATATCTATTATTGTTCAAGTTATTGTTTCTATGTTCAGTTATTTTATTCTTTTATTGATTTTAAAAGATAAATTTGTATTAAAAGAAAAAAATAAAGTAATTGAAATTATTAAGAAAAAAAAGTATCATTTATAGAAAAAGCAAGTGACAATGATTTATTAAGTGTTATTATGCTTACAAATGCTTGTATTGAAGAATAAATTATTATTGACAAAATAGTTAATTATATATAAAATGTTAGTTAACAACCAAGGATTATATCTTTTTCAAGGAGGGATTCTTTATGAGAAGACTTATTTATGAAAAACATTGGATTGATTCTTTGGTTAGTATTTGTTATTTTGAGTATAAAACATACATTTGTTAAGAATGTATGTTTTTTTATACTCATTTTAAGAATTTTTTAGAAGGAGGTTTATTATGAAAAAAATTCTTAGGATTGTTATAACAGGAGGCCCTTGTGGGGGGAAAACTAGTGCACTTGGAGAGATTACAAAAACATTTAAAGAGCAAGGATTTACTATCTTTGTAGTAAATGAAGCTGCAACAGAGTTAATCAATGATGGTATTAAACCATTTGGAAATGAGAATGACAAACAAGAACTAATTGACTTTCAACGAATAGTTCTTGAAGAACAACTTGCTAAAGAAAAAACAAGAGATATGGCTGCTAACTATTGCAAAAATGATAAAGTAATAATACTTTACGATAGAGGAGTACTTGATAATAGAGCATATCTAACAGATGAAGAATTTAAAATGCTTATCGATGAGAAAAAAATAACAGAAGCTGAAATTCTTCAAAAATATGATCTAGTACTTCATCTTGTTACTGCAGCTGACGGGAAAGAAGAGTACTATGTAAATAGTGCTGTAAGAACAGAAACAGTTGAAGAAGCAAGACAGAAAGATAGAAGAACAATGGAATCTTGGAGTAATCATCCAAATCTAAAAATAATTGGAAATGATACACTATTTGATGAAAAAATAAAGAAAGCTGTTAACTCTATTCGTGAATTCTTAGGAGAAAATGAAGTAATAGAACAAGAAAAATATAAAGTTGAACAATCAGGAATAGACTTTGCAATACTTGCTAACTACTTGTCAGTACATCTTCTAAAAGAAGAAATACAACAGTTTGTTAAAAACTATAGCAATAATGAAGATGAACTATATAGAAAGAGTACAATTAATGGATCAAGTTATTATACATGTACTAAAATGAAATATAATGATAAAGGTCCTAGAACAACAATGATTAAAAATATTACTGAAGAAGAATATTTAGATAATCTTGAAAAAGTAGAAGGAAAAGAAATAACAAAAACTAGATACAACTTTATACATAATGGAGAAAGATATAGAATGGACTTCTACAATGCTCCTGCTAATTTAATAACTTTAGAAAGAGATATAACTTCAAAGAATAAAAAAGAATTACCACCATTTATTAATAAAGATAATATAACAGTAATTACTAATGATAGAGATTTCTCTGATGCAAATATATGTAATGTAATAAATGAAGTAAGAGAAGCTGCGGAAGTTAAAAAATTACACAAGAAATTAAATATAAAAGAGAATAAATAACATATATAGTTATCTTGACAATATTTTTTCCTCTTTGTAATATATTCTTGTGGGGTGTTTTATATGTTAAGAAAAGATAATTATGAAGAAAAAGATATTGCAAGAAATTGTAATTCATTAATATTAAGTAATTCAATTATTTTAATACCACTTGTATATACAATAATTGAATGTCTTAATAAACTACCTAGTGTTAGAACATTAATACTTATATTTGGACTTGTACTAGTAGGATGTCTATTAGTAAGTAATTTCTTAGCTATGCTTACTAATCATTTAGAATCATATAATAATAAAAGAAAATTATTATTTGTATCTTCTTTATTAAGTAGTTCAATATATTTATTATTATTTATTTTTATAATGGTAATAATGATTGTTATGTAGAATAGAATTATCTATTCTTTTTTTATTTATTGTGATAAAATAATTATATATAATAGGTTGGTGGTATTATGATAATTGACAAACCCTTTTTGGTTAAATACTTACTTAAATCCAAAGAAAATGCTTATTTACTTGAATTATATAAGATATATGAATTATGTAGTAAAATAACAAATAACAATATATTAAAAAGAAAAAAAATTCTTGATAGTCTTGAAGACAAAATATATACGATAAATGGTAAAGTATTATCTCAAAAAGAAAGAGTTGCTTTAGAATTAAAAAGAATTATTAAAGAATTTTCTAAATGCCAAAATGAAAAAGTTAAAAATGATATAGCTGCAGAATTAAATGCTTTAATTATTTTTATGGATTCTAATGAATCTGATACTAAAAAATACTATGCTATTCTTAAACAAAAAATAGCTGTAATAGAAGCTAAATTAAATATTAATATTAACTTTTTTTATGCAGCTTCAATGGCATTTTTAGATAGATATGAATCTGAATTTATTAGTAGTAAATCTTTTATTAGTGACGATAATATTGCCAAAAAGATTTACAATGATAAATATGAATTAATAAAAGATAATAATAATTTTAAAATTAATAATATCTACAATAATAATTTAAAGATTCCTGATGATTTTAATAATTTTAAAAAGGGGGATAAAAAATGAAAGAGTTTATTATTCTAAAGTCCTCTATAAAAGAACGTATTAGTGAATTATTAGAAAAGATTAATGATATTAGAGATAGAAAAGCTTCTTTTGAAAAAGAGCAAGAATTAATTGAAAATGTCTATAATAAAGAATCAGAGAATTTTAATAGTAAAAGAAGAAGAGAAATTGTAAAACTTTATCCATCAATGAGACCATTATTTGAATTATTTGATAGAATGAAAAAATATAAACAAATGATAGATAATGAAGAGTTAAGTTTAATTGATTATGATGAAATGATAAATGATTTAAAACTTATAAAAGTATCTATTTTTGAACTTGATACTTTTATAAAGAAATATGATTATTGTAAGAATCTTATTCCAACAGTATCTAATCCTTTTTTTAACGATGTTTCTGTAATAGAAAGCTTAGATAAAGCACTTGATTATATAAAAGAATTTATAAATCATAAATTTTCATCTTTTTCTATTGGATTAAATGAAGTACTTAGAAAAGAATTTGAAAATAGATATTTTGGATTAGAAGAAGAAGTAAGTAAAATTGATTCTCTTTTTGCAGAAATTGAACGATTAAAAAGAATTGATATTTTTGATGAAGAAGGAAATATTGTTAAGTTTTTTGAAGATAAAGAAGAACTTAGTGAATTCTATAAATGGATGAAAGATAATATAGATATTAGTCTTCAATTAAAACTTATTCCATTAATTACAAAAGAAGGAATATTACAACTTAATAAAGATAAAGATATAGAAGAAGTTTCTTTAAATAGAGAAAAAGTATTAGAAGAATTTCAAGATAATCTGACTGATATAGATATTTTAGATAATTTAGATCTTTCTTCTTATACAGAAGAAGAAAAAGAGAAGATAATTGTTGGACTAGAAATCTACAAAGAATTAAGGCAAACGATTAAAGAAAGAACAGCATTATTATATAGAACTGATATAGAAGAGAAAGAAATAGTATATAAGTATAATGATATGTATAGATGGGATATAGTTTTTCATGATTTAGAAAATAATGTAATTCCATTTATAAATGAAGATAAAGAAAATACTTTAAAGACTATAGAATTAATAACTGAAATGCGTAAACAAGAGTTAATAGAGATTGAAAAAAGATCATCTATATTAAATGAATTATTTGATGAAATAGATGAATATGAGTCTTTACTTCAATTTGGAGAAAAATATGATACTAGTCAATATGACTATATTATTGATAATGGTATTGGAGTAGATCAAGAAGAATATCCTAAAGATATTCCTATTGAACAAATAAGAATGAGTTATTATTTAAGACATAAATTAAAAAGTGAATTAGATGAATTATATGATAAAAAAGAAATGATTGAAAAGTTAATTCTTGAAAGAGCTATTATGACTAGTGAAAATGATGGTATTAATCTAGATGAATTAAATTCTAGATTTAAATCAGTATATGATGAAGTAAATCATTTAGTTGAAGAATTTAAATCAGTTCTTAAAGATAGGTTTGATAAAAAAGATATAGAAGAAGAACAAATTAATCCAACTAACAATCTTGTTTTTTGTATTTTTGATATTAGTGAAGCAATTGGAGAAGAGTATAGGAAAGATTTTGAAAATTCATATAACTATCTTGCTCATAGACCAGCATTTGCAGTTTCAAAACTTTTACATGAATTGTGGAAAACATCTAGTAGTAGAAAAAGAATATCATATAAAATACCTAATGTAGAAATGAAGAGAGTAAGACATGATAGTTCTAGATTAGGGGTTGCAAAATTTGATGTATCAGAAAGTATTATGAAAATCTTAAAAGAAAAATATAATTTATCTGATGACGCTAACGTGTATGTAATGTTTAATGCAATTACTCCTGGTGCAAATCATAAACCATATTCAGAATTACATAGAGCAATAAATAAAAATATTGAAACAATTACAATGCTTGGAGAAATGTTTAATGATAAAAATGTAGACTTTGAAAAATTGTTTCAAATAATAGATAAAGGAATTGCAGTAAGAGATCAATTGATTAAAGGCGAGGTGATTAGTCATGAATGAATTAGAGTTGATAAAAAAGCTTCTTAATTCAAAGTTAGAAAGTAGTACTAAATATACACCTGATCAGTTAGATGGCTTAGTTACTGCAAGTAACATATTATTAAAAATTAATGGAAATATTAGGTTTTTAGGACAATTAAATGATTCTGCACTTGAATGTTTAAAAAATTTAAATATTATTAGTTTACAAGAAGAAAACTATTTAAGGACTTATAGATATATTTCATGTACTTATAATGATGAATTAAAAGAAGAATCTATTAATAATATTAAAAGAATAATAGGAGAAGTTGCAAGAAGAATAAGTGAACTTAGTAATACTATTGAGAATAAAGAAATAAGAGATTTAGTTAAAGTTGTTGATAATAATTTTTATAATATTACTGAAAAACAATTAGATTTATTATTTGGTCTAATAAGTGAAAGTGATTTAGAACTTGGACAAAAAAGAGATCTATTCATATATGTTTCTGTTAATTCAATAAAATATCAAGATGAATTACTTGAAGAGCAAGAAGAGGAAGAAGAAATTATAAAAGGAATTTTCCAAGAAGAATGTATAGAGTTATTTTCAAAATATGGATATGATTTTAATGAATTTAGTGAAAAAAATAGAAATTATATTATGTCGGATGGAAACTACGATAGAATAGATGGCATATTAAGTGTTCTTAAAAAATATAATATCGATTTAAGAAATAATTTAAATCATAATATTATTAAGACAAAACAAAATAATATATGTGAAATTTTTGTTAAGTCAAATAAAGAAAGCGTTGAAAGAATTATTAAAACTTGGATAGAAAATGATTTTGTTGAAGATGGAGTTGCACTATTCTATGTTATGGTTGAAGAGCCATATAAGTTTATAGAAGAAAAAAGAGAATATAGAAGAAGAGGACGCCCTGAAAAACCAAAGAAAAATACTTCTGGTGAAGAAAGTGGAAGACATCATAGTTATATTAAGAATATTAAGTTCTTTACTGAAATATGTCATAGATTATATGGAGAAGATATTAATTATCTAAAGTTGATATATGAAAGAGGAAATGCTTCAGTATTAAATTATCCACACGATAAAGTATTGGAAGTAGATAGAATACTTAAAGCATATGGGCTATCTGAAAAAGATTATTTTGAATCTGCTACAACCGTATTCATGTCAATGCATCATGCAGATGTATTAGATCTTGCAATAGAGTTAGATGTTTTAGATTATATAAAGAATAATCAATCTAGATTTTCTCTTCCTGCAGAAAGAAAAAGAGATATAGATGACGAGAAAAAAGCAGATAGAAGAGTATTTGATTTATTATATTTAGCATCAATTAATAGAAATATTGCTTTTTCAAGCTCAAATAAAACAAATTTTGTTGGAGAAATAGTTCCAAGTTTCGTTCTTAATCAATCATTATTAAGTACAAAACTTGCATCTGTTGAGATTCCTAAGGGAATAGATGGCATTGCTTATAATAAAGAGATATTCAAAATGTTTGAAGAAAGAGTAGAGAGCAGTGATTTTGATATTTCAGCTGCACTAAAAATGCTAGAAAGTGATGATATTAATCCAATAAAAGTATTAGATACATGTTTTAAAGAAGATGACTATGTTTATATAATTAATGGTATTAGAATATCTAGAAATAAAGTATTAAGAATATATAGTGCTTTAAGTGGACTTGATTTAGATCCTAAAATAGGTAAGTACAATATGATATTGTATGCTTTAACAAGAAATAGTTATTTAACTAGTGATGAAATAATTTCTTTAGCAGTTTCATATAATAAAGCTGAAGAAGAAATGAAGATGAAGGGAAGAAGACCATGATAGATGAATTAGTAAAGTGTGGCATTAGTGAAAATACAGTTAATTATATTAAAGAAATTGATTTTTTAAAGTATGATTTTGAAATAAATATAGAAAACTGTATTAATGTTATTAATTATCTAAAGAGTATAAATATCAATAATATAGATGATTTAATATTAAACTCTCCTGATTTCTTTTTTAAGGAAAAGAAAGATGTAGAAGATTTGTTTAATAAAAAAGATATCAATAAAATGGTTAATCTTATAAATGAAGATTGTTATAATATAGATTTATTGTATAATTAAAAAGATAAACTTTTGTTTATCTTTTTTTTATATTATGATATACTCTTAATAGAGGTGAGTTGTATGAAGTATTGTGAAAAATGCGGAAATGAATTAAAAGAAGGATATGCATTTTGCGATAAGTGTGGTGCTAAAGTAAAAGCAAAAGAAGAAAAAAAAGAACATGAAGAAAAAGTAAAAGAAGAAAAAATTGAAAAGAAACCAGAGGAAAAACCAGTTCCACCAGTTCCTCCTCCAAGACCACCAAAGAGTGGAAAAGGTAAAATAATCTTTTTAACAATTTTAAATATTTTATTACTAGCAGCTACTATAACATTTTTAGTATTATGGTTAATTAAACCAACTGATAGTAAATGTAGTAATATTAAAGAAAAAGATATAGTTGATCCAAAACCAACTCCTAAAGAAACAAATCAATATGTTGGTAAATGGGAACAAAATATTGAATTTAAAAGTGGAACAAAAGTTACTAAAAGAACTTATGGATTAATCGAATTAAAAGATGATAATACTTTTAGAGCATTATCATATGATAAATCTGATATTTCAGGAACTAAAATGGAAATTGAAGGAACATATACTGTAAGTGGTAATAAAATAACTTTAAAATATAAAGAATATGGTAGTTATGAAACATTAGAAGTATTTATTAGAAACGGTAAAATGTGTAGAGATGACGACTGTGAGAGATACTTAGTAAGAGATAGTTATAATAATAAAATAACTATTTATGACGATGACGATGATGACGACGATGATGTATCTGATATAGATTTTATTACATATTCTGAATATGAAAATCTTCAAAAAAACTATAAAGATGCAATCGTAGTAGTAGTTCGTGAAGGATGTTCATGGTGTGAAAAGTTTGAAGATGTTGTTGAAGAAATATCAGAAGATTATGATACACCAGTATATTATTATATGAGCGACGGAAAAATATCAATTTCTGGAACACCTACAACAATAATTATTAAAAATGGATATATAGTAGATACAGTAGAAGGATATAAAGAATATAGTGCTATGGAAGATATCCTAGATGATTTAGGAGTTAAATAAGATTCACAAATGTGAATCTTTTTTATTTTACATTTAAACACTTTTATGATATAATATAGGGCATTATTTAAGGGGTATTAGTATGAGCAAATTATTAATTAATAAGGATAGAATAAAAAAATTAATTAATTTAAAGACTGATAATTGGGAATTTTCAACTTCAACTAACTGTTATGCTTTTGCACTAGGACTTGATGTTCCATATTCAGAAATAAGTGATCATGCTTATATGGTTGGATGTTTTGCAGAAGATCATTTAAAAAGTAAAGATATAGATGTATGTGATTTAGATTTTGAACATTCATTTTTAGAAGATTTAGACTTTTTAGAAATATCACATGAAGAAGTAGAACCTGATTGTATTATAAAAGATGATAGCTTAGATTATAATTCTTTTTTAATATCATTGTTTTTTAGTCATAATGATTTTCATTTTTTAAGAAAAAATAAATATGATAATCTTTGGTCTCATAAACAAGGTTATTTAGATTTACCAAGAAATAGAGATAGTGAAGGAATGTTAATACGTAATCCTAAAGATGCCTTTTTATATGATTACATGTATTATAAAACTTATAAATTAAGTTATAAAAAGTAGGTGGATAATATGGATTTTTCATATAGTATTAAACCAAATGATGAATCAATAGATGAAGTAGTAGCTGATGAAGAATTTTATAATTATGAAAAAACCAAATTACATAATTTTGATAGTTCTTATGAAGATCTATATCAAGATATCTTAAACGATGATAGCATCGTTTTTGATTATTTTTATCCTGAATATAATTTTGATAAGAAATATGTTTTAAATAGTTTTAATCTATGGAAAGAATTAGGTATTTCTTTACATAATATAAATATTTTTAAACTTGGAATAAATGAGAATACTTTTAAAAAAGTAAATAGAATTTTTCTTAATTCATTTAAAGAAAAAGATCCATCAAGACTTAAATTAAAATTTGAAAGAATTCCTATGTGGAAATCACAGGTACATATGTTAGAAGTAGATGAAGATATTTATAAAGGAATTGTGTTTTATAAAATAATTCTTCCAAAAGTTGAGAAAAAACTTGCTTCTACAACATATGCTCATGAGTTAACACATACACAATTACTTACAAGAGATGGTGGTACTTTAAGTATTCATAATGAAGAAATGATACCGATATTTATGGAATATGTATTTGCAACTATTCAAGAAGATCCTAAATTTAATTTAAGATATGTTCAAAATGAAAGACTAATGTCTATTTGTAAATTCTTAAAAGATCTTAGTAGTAATAAAAGTATGAATTATTTTAAAAGAGTAGAACTTGAGAAATATATAATCTCTTCAATACAAGCTATTAGATTATTTAATATTTACTATAGTGGTAGTGAAGAAATAAAAAAAGAAATATTAAGTGATATTAATAAATTATTAAATGGAGAAATAATTGTTGAAGATATTATTAATAAATATAATGTTTCTTATGATAATAAAAAGCCAAATTTAAAAGAATTAAAACTAATTTTTTAATTTTATGATATAATATAAAACAATTTTGGGAGTGATTATAATGAATAAGAAAAAACTTATAAATTATTCATTTATAGGAATAGCATTTATTTTATTTGTAATAGTACAATACTATATATTTAAAGTAGATGTATTTCCTAAAAAATATTATTTATTATTTACAAGTATAGAAATAGTATTATTTATAATTACTATTCTTTTATCATTTTTTAAAAAGACATTATTTTTTATTATTAGTATAATATTATCCATTATATTAATAATAATAAATTCTTTTGGAATTTATTATATTAAACATTTAGATAAATTTATTGATAAAGGTTTTACTGGAGAAATTGTAAACTTAAGTACTTTTTATTTAGTTAGTTCTAGTAATAATGATGCTTCTTCAATAGATGATGTAACTATTGATAATAAGATTAATTATTATATTCATGGAGTGAATATTGATAAAGCTAAAGAAATACTCGGAGATTATTTATTTGAATCTGTAGATAATGCAAGAGAGTATTTAAAAAATAATATAGAATCTAAGAATTATTTATTAATTGATAAGTTAAATTATAATGTTTTAAAAGATACTAATATGGATGTTATTAATTCTTATAAGATAATATATGAATTTGATGTTAAAACAACAGAAAAGAGAAATTTAGAAGTAAAAGATAGTTATAATATATTAATTATTGGAAAAGACTTTGGTGGTAGGGATGATTTAAATATGCTTATTACTGTAAATACAAAGTCACACCAAGTTTTATTAACAAGTATGCCAAGAGATTTATATATTGATGCTGTTGGGTATGGTTTTAAAGATTCATTAACAGGAATGTATTTATTAGGAGAAGATACAGTTATAAAGTCAGTTGAAAATCTATTACAAACTAATATAGATTATAAAGTAAATATTATTACAGAAAACTTAGTTGATGTAGTAGATAAACTTGGGGGATTAGAGTATTGTTCAAAAGAAAACTTTAGAACAACACATGCTAAAATAATTAATAGTTATGATGATACTCAAGGAGAAAAGATGTATGTTAAAAAAGGATGTAGAACTTATAGTGGAATAGAGATACTTACTATTGCAAGAGAGCGTGTAGCATTTAATCCAAGAGGAGATCATCAAAGACAAGAGAATTGTAGACAAATAATTATTAATATATTTAAGAAATTAGCAAGTTTAACTACACTTACTAATTATGTTGATATTCTTAATTCATTCAATGGACTTTATGTTACAAATATGAATAGAAATGTAGTGACAATACTTGTTAGAAGTGTATTAGATGGAACTAATTATGAAGTAATTCAACAACACGTTGGAGGAGAAGAATATAAACTACCACTTGGTGTTGATAGATGGATAGGGTATGGTATTATACCAAATGAAAATAAACTTAATCAAGCTAAAGAAAAAATAAAAGAAATTTTAAATAATTAATAAAAATACTGGTATTTTTAATAATATATATAGTATAATCTAATTATAGTAGAGTAGCGAAAGAACTCGGAGGGTATATGGTTATATTATTAGGAACAGGAACAGTATTTTTAGGAACATTTTTATATTCGGCTTTAGTAGTTGCTAAAAGAGCTGATGAATATGAGTATAAAGAAGATGACGAATAAGTCATCTTTTTTATTATTAAAAATGATAAAACTCTTTACAAATAAAGAAAAAAATGCTATAATATACAGCAATTTCAGGGGTTATACAAACTGAATTCTAAGGGGGAAATATTTATGGAAGAAATTAATTTAAAAGAACTATGGAATTATTTTAAAAAATACTTATTGTACATCGTTTTAATTGCTGTAGTATTTGCAGGAATTATGTATTTTTATTCAGAGAATATCAAAAAACCAATGTATTCTTCTTCTGCTAAAGTAGTATTAGTAAAAGATGGAGATACTACAAGTGATAATGGAATTACTCAAAATGATATTAGCTTAAACCAAAAGTTGGTATCTACTTATACTCAAATAATTAAAAGTAAACTAGTAGTAAACAGGGTAAATGATGAACTATATCTTGGTTATAGTTATGAAAAATTACTTGGAGAAATCAATGTTACTTCAGTAGATGATACTGAATTATTAAAAATAACAGTAACAGATGAAGATCCTGAAACTGCTACAACTATTGCTAATAAGATAGTTGAAGTATTTGGAGAAGAAGTAAAAGATATTTATAAAATTGATAATGTTAGTGTATTAGAAGAAGCAGAATTACCTACAAATCCTTCTAATATACATACAGTAAAAGATATGATTATAGCTGGTTTAGTAGGACTAGTATTAGCAAGTGGAGTAGTATTTGTAATATTCTACTTCGATGATACATTAAGAGATACTGAAACACTTGAAAATGATGTTAATCTACCAGTACTTGCTAAAGTATTTAGAGATAAAAGTAAAGTTGAATTAGTTGTTGAAGAACAACCAAATGCAGCAGCAAGTGAAAGTATAAGAAACTTAAGAACTAATTTACAATTTTCATCAGTTGATAAAACATTAAAAACAGTATTAGTAACTAGTAGTGTTCCAAGTGATGGAAAAAGTTTTATAAGTGCAAATCTTGCTGTAAGTTTTGCTCAAGCTGGTAAAAAAGTATTATTAATAGATTGTGATTTAAGAAAAGGAAGACAACATAAAATATTTGATGTTAGTGGTAAAAAAGGATTATCTAATCTATTAATTGGAGATATTGGTACTTATAGTGAATATATTGAAAAAACTAGTATAAAGAATTTAAGTATAATTTCAAGAGGAACATTTCCTCCAAACCCTAGTGAGTTATTAAACTCTAAAAAGAATAAAACTTTCTTAGATATAGTTAGTAAAAAATACGATATAGTTATTTTAGATGGAGCTCCAATAACTGGACTTTCTGATTCATTAATTCTATCTTCTTTAGTAGATACAACATTAATTGTTACTTCATTAAATCATACACCAAAAACTGAATTAATTAATGCTAAAAAAGCTCTTGAAAATGTTGGTGCAAATATTGCAGGAACAGTTGCAAATAATGTTGTTGCTAAAAAACATTCATATGGTGGATATTACTACTATTATGGATATTCTGATAACGGGAAAGAAGAATAGTAATGATAGATATACATAATCATTTGTTATATGGAATTGATGATGGTTCTAAAACTATAGAAGAAAGTATAGATATTTTAAAAGACATGGAAAAATGTGGATATACAGATATTATTCTTACTCCACATTATATAGATGGATCAAGATATAGTAATGATAGAAAAAATAATTTAGAAAGAATGAATATTTTAAAACAGGGATTAAAAGATAATAATATAAATATTAATCTACATCTTGGAAATGAAATATATATAGATGAAGAAATTTCTACATTATTAAAAGAAAATAAGTTAAGTACTTTAAATGATTCAAAATACTTACTAATTGAACTTCCTATGAGTGGAGATTTTGTAGGATATCAAGAAATATTTAAAGATTTAATAAAAGAAGGATATAAAGTAATCCTTGCTCATCCAGAAAGATATTTATCTTTTCAAGATGATTATGATTTAATATATGAACTACTTGATATGGGGGTACTTTTCCAATGTAATATTGATAGTTTAAATGGAAAGTATGGTCCATATGCAAAAGAGATGCTAGAAAACTTATTAACAGATGGACATGTATCGTTCTTAGCAACAGATATACATCATAAAAAACATGATCCAGATGGATTTGAAAAAGCAAAAAAAGTAGCATTAAAATATATAACAGAATCTGATTACAAAGTATTAACAGAAATAAATCCTAGTCGTTTAATCGATTAGGATTTTTTTTATTATATATGTTATAATACATTATATGACCAATGCTATTTTCTTTCATTTTTTATTAAATTATAATGATTTTAATAATAAAGGAGGAAATAGTATGAAAGAATTAGATAGTTTTGAAGAAGTTTTAAAAGTAGTAAATGAAAGAAAGGATGTAGTAGTAGATTTATCAAATTTAAATGATGATGATTATACTAAATCAATTGATTATATTAAAAATATAGAGGCATCTATTAAAAGAATTACAAGAAGTAAATTTGAATTCATTTACAGTTAGGAGTAATTATGGAGTTATATGAGCAAAATGGAAATATTTTATATATTCTTAATGTTTTAAAAGAGTATAGTGATGAAGATCATATGTTAAGTATTGATGAGATTAAAGATTATATTAGTGATATCTATGAAGTAGAAATTGATCCAAGAACAATAAGAAGAAATATTAATCTTTTAAAAGAAAAATTTGATTATGATATAGTGACATGGCAAGAAAGTAGAAAAGGGTATTATTTAATTAAGAATCCTGATATTGATTTTGAACCAGGAGAAATAAGAGCTATTATTGATACTTTTTCTTATTCAACATTTATTCCTAAACAAATGTCAAGAGAGATTATCTATAAATGTAAAAATATGCAAAATGTCTATGAGAATGAAAAGTTAAAAGATTATAAAATATATACAACTAATACTAAGATTGAAAATAAAGAAATAGTAAAGAATATAGAAGATATTTCAAGTGCTATATATAATAAGAAAAAAATAAGATTTAATTATTATAAATATGAATTAAATCCTACTTTAAAAAGTGTAAATACAGGGGTTAGAACAATATCTCCTTATGCAATAATTTATCAGTTACAAGAGATGTATGTAGTATCACTTAAAGATGGAAAGAAAACTTTATATACATATAGAATTGATAGAATGAAAAATATAGAAATACTTGATGAAAAAGTAAATGAAAGTATTACTAATGATGACGTTGAAAAGTTTGTTAAATCAACTGTATCTATGTTTGGTAACTCATCCCAAGAAATAGAAGTTATTTGTGATAATCAATTACTTGATAATGTAGTAGATTTATTTGGAGAATCTGCCATTATAAAAAAATATGATAATAATAGATTTAAATTAATTTTAAATAAAGATCTTGAAGGATTTAAAAGATATGTACTTACTAATTTAGATATGATTGAAGTAGTAAAACCATTAGAGTTAAAAAAAGAAATTGAAAAGATAATTAATAAATATTTGAATAAATAAGTTAACTTATAGTACAATAATATTGTAGATAGCAATATCACAAAAAAGGATAGACTTGAAATCAAGCAT
>JAEEGL014665820.1_pt1 | contig 27442 bp, 21 predicted proteins | sample 9134231 | NCBI WGS metagenome assembly JAEEGL01 (sample SAMN16246548, study PRJNA631951) | gut metagenome | biome: gut microbiome; feature: rumen; material: fiber-attached | host: Bos | place: Iran: Karaj | collected 2018-10
GTACTCCTATTTCCTTCGTAGTCTTTAACGAGGACCAGCGGAGCGGTGACTACTCCGACATTGAAAAATGGTTCAGGCCTGGCCATGCGGACTTGTGCTACGACATTAAATATGGCTTTAGAGATTATCGCGGCGGCGGACGTAGTTCTGCTCGCGAGACCATCGGTCGCGTGGCTGCCGGTGTGGTGGCTCGGAAGTTCCTCGCCCAAGTTGCGGGTACGGAATTTGTGTCATGGGTTCAAAGTGTTGGTGAAGTAGAGTGCCTCTCTGTAGATCTTGATACGCTGAACCACGACATGGTAGAAGCTTCGCCGGTGCGTTGCCCCGATGCTGCCGCAAGTGCCAAGATGGAACAGGAAATTCTTGAAGCCAAGAAGAACGGTGACAGCGTTGGCGGAACCGTTGGGCTTGTGGTGCGTAACGTGCCCGCAGGTCTTGGCGAACCTGTGTTCGACCGTCTGGATGCCCTGCTGGCCCAGGCCATGCTTTCGATCCCGGCTTGCAAAGGCTTTGAAATCGGGAGCGGCTTCAAGGCGGCCCGCATGCATGGTAGTGAACATAACGACGAAATTTACTTTGACGGAAACCGTTACAGAACTCGCACTAACAATGCTGGCGGTTCTCTGGGCGGTATCAGCAACGGCGAGAACATCGTATGCCGTATGGCCTTCAAGCCCACGGCCACGATTTCGCAAGAGCAGAAGACCGCTGGGCGTGGTGGCGAAAATGGCAGCCTTGCTGCCAAGGGTCGGCACGACCCTTGCGTGGCCGTGCGTGCGCCGGTCATCGTAGAGAGCATGGCTGCTTTGGTGCTTGCGGACTTGTTCTTGCAGCAGAAGAGAAACGGCGCCTGAGGGCGATGTGGAATGTGTGGTGTGTAGTGTGTAATGAGTAATCACACATCCCACACTTCACATCTCACACTTCACACTCCACATTATGTTCCTCTCCTTAATTTACAGACTGTTCTACAAGCTTCATCACGGACTTTTCCTGCGGCCAGGCAAGCCTCTGACCCACGCTAAGCTGATTGTGGTAGGGAGCTTCTTGGTGGGTGGCGCCGGAAAGACTCCCTTTGTTATCTGGCTCGCCAACCACATTGTTAGTTTGTATAAAAATAGGAAAGTGGCGGTGCTTTGCCATGCAAAAGCTACGGACGAGTTTGAACTTTTGAAGGCTAAGCTGCCCTGGGCTACAGTGGTGGCGACATCGAACCGCTATCGCTCGGCTCGGGAAATGGATAGCCAGTTTGACTATATCATCTGTGATGACGGTTTTGAAGACAGCCGGCTGCGGCCTGCGTATACGGTGCGGCTGGATTGGGGGGAGCCTCCTCGTAGATTGCGGGACCTTTGGCCCGTGGGCCCGAACCGTAGCCTTGTGCAGGACCATCCGCGACCGGATTTAGTCTTGAGATGTGATGGCGAGAATCCGGATGTGAAATTTTCCATTGTGGAAATCGTGAATGGGGTGGGCGAGCATCTTGATGCTGCGGGTTCCGGGATGTGGGCGGTGTGCGGCATCGGGAACCCTAAACGGTTCTTTAGGGATCTTGAAAATTTCGGAGTGAAGGTGGAAAGAACCGTTGTGCGTCCAGATCATGATTGGCGTTATGATAGGGCCCTAAAAAAAATCCTGAAGTTCGCTCCCGCGGTTCTGCTGACGGAAAAGGACTTTATGCGGCTAGGACCGGACCTGCGGAATAGCCCCAGGGTGTACCGCTGCGTACAGGATTTACTACTATTACCTTTAGAAGAGGTGAAAATATGACTTTGACGAAAAGAATCTCGGAACTGATGGCATCCCTGGCTGCAGGAATTCCGGAGAGGGAATTCCAGATACAGCTAGGTTTTTTGGCTACCCTGTTGGGAGAGTCCTTTTATCTTTATGGACGTTCCGGTTCGGGTAAGGCTCTGATTCTGGAAAGGTGGATTGCCGCTTTCAAAAATGCGAAGGCGTTAAAGATTGGTTCTCGCGAACAGGATATGCCTGCCAATCTGGATAGCTATGACATTATCCAGTTCCTTGCCTATGACCCTCGAAACGAAAATACTAAGGCCAATGTGAATATCGCCCTGGAAGACCAAGGCAAAGCTTCGGTGATACTTGCTGGTGAGATGCGCCCCGAAGACGCCTTGTGCCGTGGTGAAATCATAGACAATATTTCTTTGACGATTGTGCTTCCCGAGAATATTTCGGCAACCGCCCTTTGTGATCTTTTGAAGACCCAGGGAGACGTGACCAGCACCCATGTGTCGCCGGGTTTGGCTGTTACCGCCGAGGAAAAGTCCCAGTGGTGTGAAGAAATCAAGAAGGTGGTTTTGTCCGATGATGCCCTGAAGGTCATTGCGGGTGTCGTGGAAATCTGCGACGAAAACCACATCTACGTTTCTGTGCGGAAATGGATTGCGCTGGCCAACATCATGAAGGCCATGGCCTTCTTTAACGGCCGTACGGAAACTCGTTTGGAGGATACCTTCTTCTTGGGTCTGCCCATCTGGTCCAGGTCGGTGTCCAACAAGATCATTATGGAAAAGTATCGGCAGATCGTGCTGAAGCTCATTCTCAAGGACGTTCCCGAAATTCTGGAACGGCCCTACAATGCCGAAGACCTAATGTTCCGCGTCAAGAAGTTGCTGAAGAGCAGCAACAACCTGTACGAGACCAAGATGTTCAACGAGGAACCGTGCCTGTTCTACCGCATTACCATTGCGGGCGAGACGGTACCCCTGTATGCACCGCTCCGCTATATCGAGACCGAAGGGGACTTCTTCCCGTACAACGAACTCCGTCACGAAGAAAAACGGGTTCGTTGCAATTACCACGGGACTTCTAACTGCACCATCTCGGTGGCGTCGTCGGTGAAGTCTACGGGTATTCGTACTATGGTCGCAAGGAACAATGCTCCTTCTGCCAATGAAAAGTATGAAGACTACGGTGTGTTGCCGACCCATATTCTCAAGGAAAATGACCCTGAGATTGTGGAAAAGAAGAAGGCCGAGATGAACGAGATCCGTCAGGAAATCCAGGCCGTAGCGGAGAAAGAAACTAAGGCTCTGCAGTCCCTCAAGGCCGTCTTTACGGGCATCAAGAATTCTAAGGAAGATCTGTTCTGCAACAAGGAATTCCTTACGGAATTGCAGGAGCAGGTTACCGCCCTGTTCGATTCTACCAAGGTGGTTTTGGGCAAGGTAAAAGAAGCCCACGACCTGCTAGCCGGTCAGGGCGCATAGTTTAGTGTTAGGCTTACAGGCTATCGACGCTATCGGGAATTTCGTTCCGTAGCACCAGGAGGATTGCCCCCTGGTTTACTACGATATAACGTTCGTTGTTGATTTCTAGCTCGTAGCCTCCGGCGTGGAGGTACAGAGCCTCGTCTCCTTCCTTGACCTGGAGGGGCACGTAATTGATTGGGTCTTGAGACTCGTTCTTGAACAAATCGTCGGGATCCTTGGAAGCGGGAATGGGGTAGCCAGGGCCCACCTTGACCACAAGCCCTGTGTGTACGGCGTCTCGCTCCTTGACGCTTGGGGGCAGGTAAAGCCCACTCCCGGTTTTGTTGGAGGCTTCTAGGGGCTTGATGAGGATTCTGTCCCCGATGATTACGATATTTTCAAGTGAGCTCAGCATAGCCCCAAATTAGAAATTATATTGGAAGACGTGGCACTGTTGATTATAGCGATTATTTGGATTGCCATCACAGCATTCCTTGTTTTGTACCTGGGGCGAACCCCCAAGGGCAGGGCCTGGGCAGGTTTGATTTGGCATTACCACAGGGCGCGTTGGGCAATGCTTGCCTTCGCCGTTTTTGTGGCGATGATCGTGGCGGCCTACGCCCTGTATCCTCGGGGTGCTTTTGAGTCTCCGTTAGATTCTAGACAGGTATTTGTCGACTATTCCAAGACTATGGTAGAGAATCTTATTGCGGAAAAGTATTTGTCTAGGGATACTTCTTGCAGTTTGGAACGCCCTATGCCGGAGCTTGCGTACAGTTTGCCAGCTCTTCTGAAAATTTATAACGAAGAGGTTCGTCGGCCTACGCTGCCAAGGCTTGTACGCTTAGATGACACCTTGTGGCTTTCTTTCGATGGTTACAAGCAGTTCAAGAATCGGGGAATACGCATTGTGAAAAAAGTACAGCAGCATCTTGGCCCCCGATACCTTGTGAAGATTGAATCTAAAGGGGAAAAGCATCGGTTGGAACTGGTTTATAAGGGTTCTCCTTGGAGCATAGAACAGCTTTGTGGTCTTCCTGTAATGGAAGCCTCTGTATGGGAGAATGTGGATCCAGCTCTTTTGATGTCGATTATCCGCCATGTCTCTAACTTTGATTTTGATTATCGTGGGTCTCGTGGGGAAGGCTTGTTGGCGTTGGATTCGGGAACGGGGCTTTCGCAAATTTACACGGGTGCTTCGCTGTTGGCGGCATACCTGCAACAGGAGAAAACGGTAGAAGATGCCATAGCTCAGCTGTACCCTGTTCGGGAACGTGGCAGTCTCCATGAGGAATGGCGGAACAATCCTCTGAAACAGTCATGGATTGAAGAAGTCCTGAAGGACGTTCCTTACTACAGAAATAATGGACTTGTACGGGACTCTGTGGACACTGTGAACCTAGAGACCGCAAGTCCGGATGCTGACACTGAAAATCTTGATGAAGGTGAGGACTAAACCCTACCGAAGCGGCGTGTCCTGCGGAAAGGCTTGTCGCCGTGAGCTTCTCGGAAGGACTTTTCCTTGCTCCAGGGCTTCTTTTCTTTGCTGAATTTCTTCTTGCCTTTGAATCCGCGGTCTTTCGGTGGCGGGGCGTCGTCGGTCATGAGCCTGAACTTGGCATCGTTACCCCGGATAGTCATTTCGGAGAGGATGTCCAGCACGCTTTGGTCAGTGTTGTCTGGAAGCTCTACAGTGCTGAACTTGTCGAAAAGCTTGATACGCCCGATGATGGCGCTGCTGATGTCGGCTTCGCCGGCGATGGCACCTACGATGTCTCTGGGAGAAACGTGGTCTCTGCGGCCCACCGCCAGGTAGTAGCGGAGGTAGCCTTCTTCTACGCCATTGGCGCCTTCCTTGCGTTCCTTGTGGGGCTTTTCCACGGTATCGGAGTCGTTGCTTCTGCCATTATCGCGGACCTTGGGCGTGGAAAGCTGTTCCATCTTGGGGAACAGAGGCTCTCGTTCTTGGGCGAGGCATAGAGCGGCTGCTGCCACTTCTTCTATGTCAGAGCCCAGTTCCACGGTCATCTTCATGAAAATCTCGCGGAACTTGGTGAGGTCGGCGTGAGTCAGCTTGTCTTGAATTTTCTTCTGGAAATTGGCGATGCGCTTGGCGCTGATTTGTTCGGCGCTGGGGAGAGCCATGGCCTCGATAGGCTGGTGGGTGGCTTTCTCAATGGTCTTGAGCAGGCGACGTTCTCTGGGTGTGATAAACAGGATGGCATTTCCGCTACGGCCGGCGCGACCCGTTCGTCCGATACGGTGTACGTAGGATTCCGTGTCGTAGGGAATGTCGTAGTTTACCACGTGGGTGATGCGGTCTACGTCGATTCCGCGGGCGGCCACGTCGGTTGCCACGACAATGTCTAACTTGCCCATTTTCAGACGGTTGATGGTCCTCTCTCTTAGGGTTTGTGCCAGGTCACCGCTGAGGGGCGCCACGCTGAATCCGCGGGCTTCTAGGCGTTCCGAAACTTCGGAAGTAGCCTGCTTTGTACGCACGAAAATGAGCATGCCGTCAAAGTCTTCGCCTTCGATGACTCGGGCAAGGGCTTCCATCTTGTCGTGGCTTTTGACCAGCAAAAAGCGTTGGCGGATATTTTCGACGGTAGTAGTCTTGCCCTCGATACGAGCTTCGCTATATTCGCCTAGGTGTTCGTCGATGATATCCAAAACTTCTTTGGGCATGGTGGCGCTGAAGAGGGCCCGCTGGGCATTTTCGGGGATCTCGCTCAGAATAGTCTCTACATCTTCCATGAATCCCATGTCTAGCATTTCGTCGGCTTCGTCGAGAACGACGGCCTGGACCTTGTTTAGACTGATGGAACCACGTTTGAGATGGTCGATAAGGCGTCCGGGCGTTGCCACGATGACGTTGGCGCTGCGTTTTAGGGCCTTGAACTGTACGGAAATGTCTTGCCCGCCGTAGACAGGGACCACGTGAACCTTCGGAAGTTTCATGGCATACTGCTGGATAGCATCGGCCACCTGAATAGAAAGTTCACGGGTGGGGGTCAGCACTAGCAGAGACGTTTCTTTTGCGTTGAATTCTATACGGGAAAGAAGAGGTAGGGCAAAGGCTGCCGTTTTGCCGGTACCTGTCTGGGCGGTGCCCAGGAGGTTCTTGCCTTGGAGAAGGGCAGGAATGGCCTTTGCCTGGATGGGGGAGGGCGTCTCGTAACCGGCGGCCTTGACCGCATCGAGGATTTCCGGGGCAAGACCCAGTTCTTCAAAGGTAATTTCCTGGTCCATAAATTCTCTTTTTTCTCCAAATATAGAATTTGCCTTGTTCAAAACAAAGGGTGTTTTCTAGCTTTGTTTTTATGAGTTACGAATGCAAACACTTGCGGAATACCTTTTGCGACAAACGTAAAAAGGAATGTGACCCGGGGGCCCCTGGATGCGTGCTGTTCGGCAAGTTTGCGTTTCCGTTGAAGGATAAGGACAACGGTGGCCGCGGTAAAGAAACGCGGGCAAAATAAATTCTAGATAGCCAGCGGCATCCAAGGCTTTACGGTGTCGATGGATGTAAGCAATCCCTGCTTTTGTCTGCGGATGGCGGCTGCGGCAATCATGGCGCCATTGTCGGTACTGAGGCTCCGGTCTGGAATGCAGAAACGGATGCCGTGCTTTTGGCAATAGTCCTGTAACCTTGTGCGAAGCCAGGCGTTGGCACTTACCCCTCCGCCCATCACCAAGGTTTTCATCTTGGTCTTTTTCAGGGCGTTAATGGTCTTGGTGACAAGGCTATCCACGATAGCATCTTCAAGGGAGGCGCAGATATCCCCCAGATTTTTCTGGATGTATTCCGGGTCGTGGGTTTCGGTATAGCGCAGCACTGCTGTCTTGAGCCCGCTGAAAGAGAATTCGCAGTTATCATGGGTGTTTAAAGCCCGCGGGAATTCTACGAATTTACGGTTGCCGTCTTTTCCAAGCCTGCTGATGGTGGCCCCTGCTGGGTATTTGAGGCCGATCAGTTTTCCGCATTTGTCAAAGGCTTCGCCAGCGGCGTCGTCACGGGTGCGGCCAATGCTTGTGTATTTGAATCCCGGTTCTTCTAGCACTAGTTCTGTATGGCCGCCCGAAACGGTCAGCGTCAAAAACGGAGGCTCTATGTCGGGATTGGAAAGCCATGCTGCGGCAAGGTGCCCTTCCAGGTGGTTCATGCCGTAGGCGGGAATGGAAAGGTCTCGCGCAAGCCCCTTTGCAAAGCTGGCCCCTACAAGCAGGGGCCCCATAAGCCCTGGGCCCGTGGTATAGGCAATGGCGTCGATGTCGGTAAGCTTGATGCCTGCTTCCTTGACGGCTGCCTCGGCGATAGGAGCAATCTTTTGTAGATGTGCCCGTGCGGCAATTTCGGGAACTACACCCCCGTAGAGAGCATGCTCGTCAATCTGGCTGTAAAGCGGATTGGAAAGTACCTTCAGAGGCTCATCTTGCAAAACGGCGCAGGCTGTTTCGTCGCAGCTGGATTCAATGCCGAGCCAGAGCATTATTCCTCGTCTCCCAGGGAATCGGCTGGAGCAGGAACGGCTTCCATCTTGATTAGCTTCACCTTGTCGGGAACAAGCTCGTAGCCCTTGATAGACATTTCCCGGTTCACAGAAGAAGGCAAATCCATCTTGACTGTGGGAGCAAGGCTATCCACGTCTTCGATGGCAAAGCGGTTGATTTCTACAAAGAGCTGTATATTCTGTGGTGTGATGGAGTCCAGTACGTTTTGGCCGCCGGTGATGTTGATGGACACCGTGTCCGGCGAAAGCTTGGCTTCGTCTTTGTTGTAGCGTCCGATAAGCTGTACCGGGACCTTCTTGAAGGTCTTGCTTTCTAGCTTCTGAATATCAATGCTCATGATGACGCTGGAATCGCTAGGCGTCACGTAGGCGGGGAATGTTTCCAGATTCAGCTTGACTTTGAAATTATCGTTGGCAGAAAGGCTGTCGAAGCGAATGGAATCCGTAGGAATTTCGAAGATGCGGGTTAGGGCGTCTCGGGCACCGGATACGCGAATCTGCTCGGGGGTGATTTTCGGAACATCGGTCATGATGTAGCCGGGGGCGGGCTCGAAGGTCACGTTGGACTTGACAGGAATGTTTCTCTCGATGCGGGTATCCAGCTCTAGGTCTAGGAACAGAAGCTGGTTGGAGGGTTCCACGAACACTACGTTCGGAAAGTTCGGCGCCGAGAAATTCCTGGCGTCTAAGTGCTTACGGGTGGCTCCCAGTTCTGCCCCTTGCAGATCGACAATGATGGAAACGGCGTTGGAATCCTTGTTCATGTAGTTCCAGCGCATACGGATAAGATCAAAGGCAGGCCCCCTGACGGTAATGGGCAGGGTATGGGGTGGCTTAGAAGCTACTGCCAGAAGTTCCGGCAACCTGACCAGCTTGACGGGAACATCCATGGTGATTTGAAAATCCTGGGTGGACATGACAAAAAACCATAGGGCGATTCCGAACAGGAAGGCCATTATCTTCAATCCGATATTATTCATAGCAGTACCGTGATAAACACTAGCAAATTTAATTATATTCGGGCGGTGCTAGGACAATTAGGCTACTTAATATCTGAATCTTTTCGGGGGCTAAGGCAGCACCGTACGGTGGTCCTTCCGTCCCTGGTGACCATCTTTCTGTGCTCCATTCTGCTTGCAGGCTCCTTGACTGCATTCGGGGGTGTGGTAAAGCTTCTTTCGGCAGAGAAGTCTCTTTACACGGTGGAGGCGTTTTTGCCCAAAGTGGTTCCTGCCGATTCTATTAAGGCTATTTCTACGAACCTGCTCCATACCAAGCGGGTGGCTTCCGTAGAATATGTGAGTGCCGATTCTGCCTTGGCGGATTTCCGCCGGCATTTTTCCGGAGAAATGCTGGACTTGGTAGAAGGTAATCCCCTTCCGCCTTTTTTCCGTGTGAAGTTGAAAAAGGAAGCTTATAACCCGGTAGACCTGGGGGAGGCTCGTACTGAAATTTTCCGCAAAGGCTATTTCGAAGAAGTCCAGGCCCCTATCGAGTGGGCGGAACGTATTGCCAAGTGGAAGTTTAAGATGGTGTTCTGGCCTCTTTGCCTAAGCGTTCTCTTGCTTGCTACCCTTTCCCTGATCATCTGCAATTCGGTGCGGCTATCTCTGTTCTCTAGGCAGCTATTGGTAGAAAACATGAAGTATACCGGCGGTAGCCCCTTCTTTATCGAATTTCCCTTTGTATTAGAAGGCTTGATTCTTGGGCTTGTGGGAAGCGGCCTTGCCGTGACTCTTATGGCGATTATTGTGAATGCTGTGGGAGAGGTGATTCCTATTGTGGCCAACAACAGAGGTGGGCTTGGACTCATGCTTGCGGGCGTGGTCTTGCTGGTGACGCTTCTTTCGGCCTACTTCAGCTACAGGACTGTCCGCAGGTTCTTGACCGTAAAGAATTTTGAGCAGGAATAGGATGCGGATTCTTTCCATCATCTTGTGTCTTTTGGTAGGGCTTTCTTTTGGGGCTCCTAAAAAGACCGATGCCCAGATTAAGGAACAACGTACCGCCCTCAAGAAACTGGAAACAGACCTTGCCAAAAAGCGTAAGGAACTGGCGCTTTTGGAAACCGAGGAGAAGGGCGTGCTCAACACCATCTCCCTTTTGGACCAGAACCTGAACCAAACCAGAACCTATATCCAGGAACTTTCAAAAAGCGAAGTTCTGGTTCAGGGCGCAGTGCGCCAGCTTTCCCGAGACCTGGATTCTCTGGATAGGCAAATTAGGGAACGCAAGGAAGTCATGCGTAAGCGTATCCGCACCTTATACGAAAAAGGCCGTAGTAGCGAAGCCGAAGTTTTGTACGGGCTCTTGACGCAGAAAGGAAACCCCGAGCGCCAAGTCTACTGGGTCCACCACCTGCTTTACCAGGATCAGGAACAGGTAAACACCCTGCTCAGGCTCATGCGGGAACGTGACGAAAAGAAGAAACAAGAAGTAGAGCATCTTCAAGAACTGTCTCAGCTACGTCACAAGAAAAGTGCCGAAGAGAAAGGCCTGGTGACCCAGATGAGTGGCCAGGAGAAAATGCTTGTTTCCCTAAAGCATGACAAGGCTATGCAACGCCGGGCCTTGGAAGAATTCGAACGGAACCAGAAGACCATGCTTGCTCTTATCAAGAAATTAGAAGAGAAGCGCAAGAAGGAGCAGGAAGCCGCCAAGAAGGCCGAGGCGGAGCGCAAGAAAAAGGCAAAAGAAAAGAAGAAGAAAAAAGAGAAGGAAAAGGTGGTGGAGAAGCCGAAGGCTACGGTGACGGCTTCTCTCAAGGGCCCCAAGTGCATGCCTTTGGAAGGAGAAGTTATCAGCCGTTATGGTCTGCAGGAACACCCTGTGCTCCATATCGCGACCCGGAACTTGGGTATTGAAATTCGTGGAAAACGGGGCAAGATGGTGAAGGCTGCCGCTCCCGGTACCGTGGTGATGGTTTCTGAAATCGATGGACGTGGTCCTTCTGTGATTATCGAACACGAGGGTGGTACCTATTCTGTTTACGGACATCTTCGTTCTATCCGTGTCCAGGAAGGCAAAGAGGTCCAGAAATGCGAAGAAATCGGTGAAGTGGGTGATATTGCCTCTCTAAATGGAATTAAATTGTATTTCCAAGTTAGCGAAGGGACCCAGACCGTGGATCCCCTAGAGTGGTTGAAACAAAAATGATAGAGTATAGGCTAAAAGGTCCAGTCTCCCAGGAGCGCCAGCGGATCCGGCTTATGTCGGCTCTGCGGGAGAATCGTTTCCCTCAGGCCATTTTGATTGACGGGCCTGCGGGAATTGGCAAGAAGGCCTTGGCCATGGAACTTTCCAAGGCTCTGCAGTGTGAGAACAAGGAGATGCGCCCCTGCGGAAAGTGCTTCGGCTGTAAGCTCGCCATGGATGCAGGCGTCACCGACAGTTGGGTGGTGCCTATGGAATCCAAGGAAGCTCATGCCCGCAGTGCCGCCGACGTTTCTGCCGGCAGTACCGCCAAGACAGTGCAGGATTACAAGCTGGCCTATATCTCCGAAATTTTCAAGAACCCCTACCGTGTTGACATTTTCAATGCCGCCGCTGAAATCTCGGTGGAGTTGATTCGTTCTATGACGGGGGCCTTCGCTCTGAAGGGTGACCGTGTTCGTGTGATTATTGTAGCCGAAGCTGATCGAATGAACGATTCGGCAGCTAACGCTTTTTTGAAGACCCTGGAAGAGGTGCCTACCGATACCTATTTTATCTTGACCACCAGTTCCCGGGAAAAAATGTTGCAGACTATTCGTTCTCGCTGTTTGGCTCTGCATCTGTTGCCTCTTTCCGACAAGGAAGTTCGCGAAGAGACGCTGCGCATGCTTGGCGAAGATGCCGATGAAGATAGCGTTTCCGATGATATGGTTGGGCTTGCGGTAGGTTCTCCCGGTAAGGCTCTCTACTATGTGGAGCATGGGGCCCGTTGGTGTTCCATGGCGGTTGATTTTCTGCAGATGAGCCTTCGGTCCGATTATGGTGAACTGTTTGCTGCTCTGAAAGAGGCAGACTTTGAAGACCCTCTGGAGGCGAATCGTTTTCTAGATGTTCTGGGTTTTCTGATCTCGGACTTGCTGCGCGCAAAGTCTGATGCTCCCTTGCGGATTCCTGAAACCACAGGTCGCGTTCACTTAGAAAATTTCCCGCGGGTAAACGTGGACGCCCTTGAAAAGGCGTTGAAAGATGTGCAGGACACTATGTCTCGCATTGCCACCCGCAGGTCTACGGAGACCATGTGCCTCCAGGCCCTAGCCATCAAGTTGTTTGAAGGATACAAGTAATGGAAGACTTGGTGGCGTCGACACTTTCCATGGAACTAGGAATTCCGCATCTGGTGGCGAGATTCTTGGTTTCCCGAGGTTTCCGTTCTGTAAGAGATGTTCGGAGGCTTATGGCGGGCAGTGCCGACGATGTGCTTTCGCCGTCATTGATGCTTGGCATGGATCGGGCTCTCCAGTGGATTCTAGATGTTCGGGATCGTAAGGAAAAGGTTTTCATTTTTGGTGATTATGACCTTGATGGCATGACTTCGGTGACGCTTCTGACAAGAGGTTTGCAAGAAGCGGGTATTGAGTCTGAATGGCGCCTTCCCAGTCGCTTTGGCGATGGGTACGGACTGTCCATGTCTGCAGTGGATGAAATGTTCGAGTCGGGCGCTAGGAATGTGATTACCGTGGATACGGGCATTACTGCCAATGGCGAAATCGCTCATGCCAAGGAACTGGGTATGGCAGTGATGGTGATTGACCATCATCAGCCTTCTGGCGATGGACTGCCCCCTTGCGACGTACTGCTGGACCCCCATCAGGAAGAAGACACTTACCCCAATCCGGAACTGTGCGGTGTAGGGGTGTCTTACAAGTTTATTTGTGCGCTGTTCGAAAAGCTGGGTAAGCCCGTTCCCGAAAAGTATCTGGACCTTGTGGCACTTGGTACGCTGGCCGACCTTGTGGGAATGACTCCCGAGAACAGGGCCTTTACCAAGGCCGGCCTTAAACGCTTGCAGAATAGCGAATGGCCTGGGCTTCAGGTTCTGTACAATTCCCTCCAGAAGCCGGGAAGCCTTGTGGGCGGCATTGACGTGATGTACAAGTTTGCGCCCCTGCTGAATGCGCCTGGCCGTATGGAAAAGCCAGACCCTGCGCTGAAGCTTTTATTGTGCGAGAACAAGGACGATGCCCCAACCCTTCTTGCGGAACTTAAGGACTGGAATGCCCGCCGTAAGCAGAAGGAGGCGGAAATTACCGACATGGCCATGGAACAGGTCCAGAATATCTATGGCGAAAACATTCCGCCAGTGCTTCTGGTGGCCGGTGAAAATTGGCATGTAGGTGTTATCGGGATTGTGTCTGCCAAGCTGGCTCAGGAATTCAATCGCCCAACAGCAGTGCTTTCTGTGATGGAAGGAATGGCACATGCCAGTGCTCGTGCGGTTCCGGGATTCAACTGGCATAAGGCACTTTTTGAGTCTCGTGATTTGTTCGATCGCTGGGGTGGTCACGCCAATGCTGCCGGGTTCTCGCTTCCGGCAGGGAAAATCCAAGAGCTTCAGGGCCGGATTCTTGTGTCGGCCAAGGAACAGGGCTATACGGGTGAGGTTGCCCGTGAGGTGGGAGGCCAGAACTATGATATCCAGGTGGCTCTTGGTGAACTTTTGGTAGACCCTACGAAAAAGAATGGAGCTACGGTGCTAGACTTTTTTGACAAGATGGAACCGTTCAGCGGAAACTTCCCGTATCCGGTATTCCGGGCCGAAAACGTAAAGGTTCACCGTGTGCGGGAACTGCGTGGCGGACACCTCCAAATGGAAGTTTCTCAGGCTGGAAGTCCGACATTCTCGGCTATCGGTTTTGGGCTCCGCAAGTGCAAGGCCCTGATCGGCAAGACCCATCGGGTGTCAATCGTTTTTGAACCTACCTGGAACTACTACAACGGTAGGCGCTCCCTACAGCTTTGCATCAAGTCCATAGAGTAGGCGATTATGGTGAGACAGAATTTCCCGCTGATCGTTCTCTTCTTGGTGTTTCTGGGCTTGCTGAATTTTATCTGGCAGGTCAAGCCTTACAAGATGCCTCCTCCTCACGAACCCGAGACTCCGACTGTGGGGCAGGAGCAGCCCAGACCTTTCAAGGGCCGCATGGATATGCCAAACGTAGATGACATTTACGTACTGGAAAATTCGGCTGACCGTGACGTGGAAGCTTTGGAAACGTATATCCAGGGTCGGGCCGCAGGGCTGCATTGGCTCGGTCAGGAACACTTCAAGAAAAAGGGCGCCGATGATATTCGTCTCGGGCTTCATCTGGTGGTGGATTCACTGGGTGTGTTTACCTGCAAGGAAATTTTGTTTTCGGACGCCGATGACGAAGCCTTTGAGCAGAAGCTTAAGGAGCATATAGAGTATTTTTGGCGCTACAAGAAAAGTGAAAATGGGGTAACCGATTTCTGGATACCCCTCCGCTGGAAAGCGAAATATTCTAAGAATTAGCTCTTTAGAATGGCCAGTAGCTGGTCGGCCTTCTTCTCGATAAGGATGAAGGCTTCGAACATGCGGGCTTCGCGCCATTTGGTAAGGTACTTGCCCCACCATTCGGTGGCAATCTCGTCTGGGGACTTCTTGTCTTTTTCGTTCTGGTACCAGATTTCCTTGGAGACTTCCCTGATGACGGCGGCCATGTCGGCGGCAGGCTGCAAAGACCCCTTGCACAGGAGCAGGGCCCGCAGGTTGTCCAGCAGGATTTCGTCGGTGGGGGAGTCGGAGTCGTCGCGGGCGCAGTCCCAGATTTCTCCACGGTGGCGCTCTGTCCAAGAAAGCAGGTGGCTCTCCGTTTCTTTCAGTTCGCCCTTGGCGAGTTTTTCCTCTACCGCCTCGCGGGGGTAATAGATGCTGTTGGGGTAAAATTCAATCATAGGCGTCCTAGAAAGCCATTAATGCCCGGGGCGGGACTTGAACCCGCACGAGGTTGCCCCCAAGGGATTTTAAGTCCCCAGTGTCTACCATTCCACCACCTGGGCCGTTGGCGTGGCTCAAATATATAAAAATCCTGGCTATGACCGATGCGAAGGGGTATAGTTCGCCAGGTAATCCTTCATTTCTTGGATGTAGGTCTGGCAGATGGGGGTGGTGTTGAAGTTCTTTTTGACGATGTAGCCGATTTCCATGGTGCGGTCATCTTTGCCCTTGCTGTCCTTGAAGGGTACGGCCACGTAGTCGGAACCGTTGATTTCTTCGCTAATAATTCCCGAGCACAGGGTGTAGCCGTTCAGGCCCACCATCAGGTTCAGCATGGTGGCACGGTCATTTGCCTTGATAGTGCGGTGGTACTCGTTTGTACTCAGGATTTCTTCGGCAAAGTAGTAAGTGCCGCTTTCGCTCTGCTCAAAGGAGAGGCAGGGATAATCCGAAAGGTCGTTCAGGTTCACGTGCTTGCGGCTTGCTAGCGGGTGGTTCTTCCACATGTAGGCATAGGCCTTGCAGTCGATCAGGTGGTGAAATTCCAGGTCCTTTTCCTTGAACAGGTAGTTGATATACTTGCGGTTGAAATCGCTCAGGTACAGAATGCCTATTTCGCTCTTGAGGGATGCTACGTCGTCAATGACTTCCTTGGTCTTGGTTTCACGGAGGGCGAACTCGTACTCGTCGGAATCAGACTTCTTGACCATTTCCACGAAGGCCTTGACGGCGAAGGAGTAGTGCTGTGTGGAGATGGCGAACTTTCTCTTTTGGCGGACGCCGTCGCTGTAGTGCTCTAGAACAGTTTCGTAGTGGTGGTACAGCTGGCTTGCCTGGGCGATGAATTCTTCGCCTTCTACCGTGAGGGAAACCCCGCGGCTGGTGCGGTTGAAGATGACGATGCCGATTTCGTCTTCTAGGTCATGGATGGCCGCAGTGAGGGAGGGTTGAGAAATAAAGAGTTCCTCTGCGGCCTTGTTAAAGGACCCTAATTTAGCGATGCCGATGGCGTAACGGAGCTGTTGAAGTGTCATGAAGTGTAACCGCCTGTTATTCCTATTTATTTAATAGGAATAAATATAGACAAATTCTATAGCATCCACAAGAGGCGGTTCGTAAATGTTTGCGAATCTATGATAAATAAAAGATAAAAGTAAGCGCAAATTGCTATTTTTTGACACGGAAATCTTAAAAGAGGAATCTATGTCCGAAAATTCTGCTAATCGTCCTGTTCGTGTCCGTTTTGCCCCAAGCCCCACGGGTTACCTGCATGTGGGCGGTGCACGTACCGCTATCTACAATTACTTCTTTGCCAAGCATATGGGCGGCACGTTCTATCTGCGAATCGAAGATACCGACCGTAAGCGTTACAACGAAACTGCATTGCACGATCTGATGCGCGACCTCAAGTGGCTGGGCCTCCAGTGGGATGAAGGTCCAGGTTGCGAAGGGAACTGCGGTCCGTACTTCCAGAGTGAACGCCTGGACATCTATCACCGCGAAATCAAGAAGCTCTTGGATGCGGGCTGTGCCTACTATTGCTTCTGCACCGAGGAACGCCTGCAGGAAGTTCGCGCCGAACAGGAAAAGACGCACGTGCCGGTCACTGGTTACGACCGTCACTGCCGTAACATTAGCCGCGAAGAAGCCGAGGCCCGCATTGCCGCCGGCGAAAAGGCTGTTATCCGCTTCAAAGTGCCCGAGACGGGCGTCACCGAATTCGACGACATGATCCGTGGCCACATCAGCTACCAGAACGAACTTCTGGACGACCTGGTGCTCATCAAGCGTGACGGCTACCCGACATACCATTTTGCAAGCGTTGTGGACGACCACCTGATGGGCACGACTCACGTGCTCCGTGGTGACGAATGGATTAGCTCCACGCCGAAACATGAGTTGCTTTATAAGGCCTTTGGCTGGCAGCCGCCTGTATGGTGTCACCTGCCGGTGATTCTCGACAAGAACGGCGGTAAGCTTTCGAAGCGCAAGGGTGCTGCCTCCGTGTGTGACTTCCGCGACCTGGGCTACCTGCCCGAAACCCTGGTGAACTACCTCGCGCTTCTCGGCTGGAACCCGGGCGATGACCGCGAAGTCATGACCATCAAGGAAATGGTGGAAAGCTTTACGCTTGAACGCATCAACCCCAAGTCCGCAAGCTTTGACGAAAAGAAGTTGCAGTGGATGAACGGTCAGCACATTCACCTATGCGACGACGGTATGCTCAAGGGAATCATGAAGGAAGGCCTTGCTGCTAAGGGTATAGACCTCTCCAACGAACCGGAAGAACGCCTTGACGAAATCGTGAAGCAACTCAAGCCGCGCGCCCACTTTGTGCAGGACCTGGCCGACATGGCTGTGTATTTCTTTGTCGCTCCGACCACCTACGATGAAAAGGGTGCCAAGAAACATTTTGGCGAAGGCTCTAAGGAAGTGGCGACACTCGTGCGCGACATGCTCGCTTCCATCGAGGATTTCAAAACCCCGGTCATTGAGAAGGGCTTCTATGACCTGGCTGAACGCTGTGGCCATAAGGTTGGCGAACTCGTGGGCGCGCCACGTCTCGCCGTGTCCGGCGTTACTGCGGGCCCGGGCCTTTGGGAAATGTTCGAAATCATCGGCAAGGAAGAAGTGCTTCGCCGTATTGACGTGGCACTCCCGCTGATGAAATAACTCCGAATTATCGATGCGTAAACAGTTCCCTTATAAGCTTCTGACTCAGAAGATATTCTGTTGCCGCTGTCAGCGGGTGACGGAGCATGGGTTGTTTGCAAGGGAACCATATTCCACTCACGGTGGCATGGAACCGAAAATTCCGCTCCTGTGTTCGTGCGGGGTGTGCCAGAATATCATCGTCTGCTTTTCGAACGAGTTCAGTTTTGGGACTAGTGAGGAACATGCGGATTATACAAAGATTTATGGGCATAATCGCATCCAGCCTGGAAACTGGCTATATTTTAAGAAAGCGGTGAAGCCTGGATTGGTCAAAAGTTGTTTCCAGACTCAGGACAAAGAAATCTATGTGCTTACCTACGGTGGAACCAAGGACGAAAAAATAGAGTGTCCTAAATGCCCTGTGGAGTCGGAGACTGCTCCTGAGGGATATCGTTTGTTGCCAGCCCAGAGCGCTCTGACTCTTATCGGAGACCATGTCTACCATGCTATCCGTGATGTTTTTGGTGTGGCAGTGGGTTATGTGAACGATGGTGAAAAGGATAAGCTGGTGGTACAGATGGACGACAATAGTCTATTGTTCATCACGTTGCCCCAGGCTATACAGAACCTGCCCAATGCCAAGCTTTCGGACATGACCCGCAATAAGCTGATGCAGTTTTTCCCGGAAGAATCCCGTCATGTTTCGGTAACGGTGGGACAGGGAATCGTGTACCTAGATGGTCTGGTAAAGAATTTGTCAGTAAAGCGGGCGCTTAGGGCTTGCGTGAACGGTATGCAGAGAGTTCGGGGATGTGTAGACTTTATGAAAATTCGGGCGGAATCCTACATTTCGGACGAACAGATCGAAAAGTCTATACTCTCTCTTCTGGAAACTCCTGGGCTACGAGTTTTCAATTACAGAGTTCAAGTAGAGCAGGGGCGTGTGCAGGTGTCTTTGGGCTGTATTCGGGAGTATTTTCCCAAGGAAATTGAAAGCAAAATTGCGGAATTTCCGGGGGTTCAAGAATTGGATGTGAAAATAGATTCTATCCCTATGGACGAGATGGAAAATACTAAGGTTTGTAGGGAGCTAGAATATGAACTTTCTGTGAATTCCCGCTTGTCGGATTCCCTGATTCGCGTGAATTATGTAGATGAGAAGTATTTGCTTGAGGGAAAGGTCCATTCCCTGATTCAGAAGCAGCTAGCCATGTTCTGTGTGGCACGGCGTGTTTTGAGCACATCTATTGAGAATAGGTTGAGGATAGTTTAAACAAAGAGGTAAATATGGCCGGAAAAGGATATGAGAAAATCAACGATGTCAAGGCCCTGTTGAAAGAATACAGAACGGTAGAAGAGATTGCGCTTCATATCGGCCGCGGTCCCCGTACCGCTTTCCGCTATTTGGAATATCTGCGAGGTGAAAATTGTGGACTTCGCAAAGGTAAGAACAAACTGGGACAGACGGCGTTCAAGATTCAAGTGAACGAACAGGTTTCTTTTAATCAAGAATCTGTCAAGCAGCTTGAAAAAATCAAGAAGAATATGACCGGTAATTCTCCCAGCGATGTAAAGAATCGTAAGCTGGTGGATAAGTTGATTACGGCCATGCAGACCACCAATCCCGATGAGTTTAGGCCCGAAGCCATTACCACGGACAAGGACCTGATTATGGATTATGGCCCCTGGAGTGACAATAAGATTCAGGACCTGTTTGTGAACAAGGTGCTGGACGCCATTCATAGCGGTGTGAAGATTCGTATAGCCTACCACCACGCCACCTTCAAAAAAGAGGACGAGACCATCGAAATTACGCCCGTGAAGGTTGTTATGCGTATGGACACTGTCTATATCATCGGTGCTGATGATACCTACGCTGAAAAGGGAATCCTGAAGATGTATATGCTGGAAAATGTCAGCAATATTATGGTGACCAATAAGCTTGCTCAGAGCGGGATCTTTTTTGACGAACAGCTCTATTACAAGTATGCGTACGGAAAGTATATTGACAACAGGATTGAACCTCAGGAAATTTCGCTGATGATTCGTTCCGAAAACAATGGCTGGCTCAAGACTCAGTTCGAAAAGTCCCATTTTAATCCTCCGGCAGTTGTGCGCAAGGACAAGAACAAGAACGACATTGTGGACTTAAAACTCCGCCTTACGCCGGATTGTATCGCCTGGCTCATGGGAATCTTGCCGGATGTAAAAATCCTGAAGCCGGAATCTCTGAAAAAGGACATGAAGGCCCTGCTGAAAAAGACTCTTTCCGAGATGGATGACTAGTCTGATGGAAACTGATCACAAGCTTTCGGACTACAATTTCGAATTCCCGAAGGAACTGATTGCTAGCCGTACGGCGGGCAAGGGTAAAACCCGTATTTTACATTGTCCCAAAGATGGCGGTGAACGCCATATCATGAGGGCGCCCGAAATTGTAGACTTGTTTAGGCCCGGTGACTGCCTTGTGGTGAACAACACCAAGGTGATTCCGGCTAGGCTTTACGGCCATACTTTGCATGGCGGCGAAGTGGAAACCCTCCTGGTGCAGGCCTTGATTCCGGCCGAAGATGGAGCTGCCCGCTACGAGGCCCAGGTTCGCCCGGGCAAGGCTTTTAAGATTGGTCGTGAGCTTGACATTGCCGGCGTCAAGACCGTTGTAGAAGATATCAAGGAAGACGGCGCCCGAGTGCTTCGTTTTGCAGTGACGCCTGTGGAGCTTGAAGCGGTGATGAACCGTGAAGGCCATGTTCCGCTGCCACCTTACATTGACCGCCCTGATGACGAAGACGATAAGCTTGCCTACCAGACGATTTTTGCAAAGTATTCGGGAGCCGTTGCCGCCCCTACGGCAAGTCTCCACTTCAGCGAAGAAATGCTGGATGCCCTGAAGGCGAAAGGCGTCTATGTTGCCGAGGTCACGCTGCACGTGGGCCCAGGAACCTTCCAGAACATCTCGGTGGAAGACTTCACTCAGCACAAGATGCATGGCGAACACTACGAGCTTACCAAGGAAAACGCCGAAATCATCAACAGGGCAAAACGTGAAGGTGGGCGCATCGTGACCGTAGGTACTACGAGTACCCGCGTGGTGGAAACCATCGCCGATGCAAACGGAATCGTGAAAGCTCAGAAGGGGGTGACCTACGCCTTCTTCTATCCGGGTTACCGCTATAAGATTGTGGATGGCCTCCTGACGAATTTCCACTGGCCGAAAAGTTCGTTAATTTTGTTGGTGTCCGCCTTCTATGGCCGCGAAAACACTCTCGAAGCCTACAAGATGGCTGTTGAAAATAAGATGAAGCTGTTCAGTTACGGCGATGGAATGCTGATTCTCTAACCCGATACTATTTTGCGGTAGAATCCGCTTCCAGGGTGGGGATCAGCTTGTTTTCTTGACAGAGGTTTTCTTCCCTGATTTTGAAGGTGAAGTCCACCAGGTTGTTTTCGAACATCTTCTGGTAGGGCTTCTTTTGCTGTACGCTTTGGAGTGCGCAGGTGCAGTAATTGATGCGCTGTACCAGCTTTGCTTCATCCGATGGCGTGCCCTGGGCGAAGACGCATTCGTGCATGATGGCGTATTCCATGGGGCGGTCGTAACGGCCCTTGCACTTGTTTTTCAGGTCGGGCTGGGCGGCTACCTTCTCAATGATTCCCTGGCTGGGCACGTCGTTTACGACTTTGCTGGTGACAAAACCGCCTGCGAAAAAGGCAAGGCATAGTGCCATGTTGATAAGGAAACGCTTGCCGCGGCTAATCTTGTTGTAGTTCCGCTCTACGGCTTCCAAGGTTTGGGTGGCGTGTAGCCTGACGTCATCTAAATCGTTGTTTTCCATATTGTCGCACTAGGTTTCGGGTTCTAGGGTCCAGATGTCGGGCATAGTGCGGTACTTTTCGGCATAGTCCAGCCCATAGCCAACTACAAATCCATCTTCGATAGAAAAGCCTACAAAGTCCGCCTTGTAATCTACTTCCCGGCGGGCCCGCTTTTCTAGCAAAACGCAGCTGCGCACTTCGGCTGCGCCTTTTTCCTGGAGCAGGTTCACCAGCTGCTGTAAGGTGCGGCCCGTGTCCAAGATGTCGTCGATGAGCAGGACCTTCTTGCCGTTCAGATCCAGTTTATCCAGCAGGGACACGCTCAATTTGCCGGAACTTTCGGTGGAGTTTCCGTAGCTGGATGCCCTGATGAAGGATACTTCGATGTCCTTGTTGGGGAAATGCCTGCATAGGTCCGACACGAATACGAAAGAGCCGGTGAGCACTCCCACAATTGCATCGAACTTGTAGTTCCGGGCAATCTTTTCGCCCAGAAGCTGGACCATTTCCTGGATGGCCTCTGCCGTAAAGAGGGGCATCAGGCTCATCTTATACATTCGGGACCTCAAAATTCAGCCACTGGAATACGGGAATCAAGGCCTTTAGCTTGCCCTTGGGGTTCTTGAGGAATTCCTTGTACATGGGGAATGCCTGGTTCTCGATAGAGGTCTTGTCTATGTAGATGCGCAGCCAGTCCGCCAGGGAAATCAGGTTGGTAATGTACAGGACGGTGGGCTGCTTCAGGTTCTCGAAAACCTGATCCAGACAGTCTACGATTTTCCTATGGATCATACGGCCCGTACCGCCAAAAGAAAAGGCGGCGTTCAGGGAATTGGCTTCCTTGACCAGGGCCTCGATTTCCTTGAAATGTCCTTGCTCTGGAGTTTCCAGGTATTCCAGCACCAGGTGGTGGATCTTGGAATTGATGTCCAGGGAAAGAATGGTCCGGATGGTGTCCGGCAGGGTGTGGTCCGGGTCGGCAAGGCTGTCGATGGAAAGACCTTTCTGTACGGCAAAGTCCGAGAAGGCCTCCGTAATGTCCTTGAGGCTCCGCTTGGTTTCCAGCTGGTTGATGCGCTTCAAGGAATCGCTCATCAGGTTCCGCATCTGTACCACGTAGGCGGTGGGGAACTGGTGCTGCAGTTCTTCGGCGCTCTTGTTCGGGTTTTCCACGAAGGTAAGCTTGTTTGTCTCGGGTTCGCCGTCGGCCACCACCAGGTTCACGCGACCCATAGAATCGGACAGCACAAGGATTGTGGCTACGCGGGATTCCCCGATGGTCTTGTCGTCGTAGGTGGCCCGTACCAGGGTCTGCTTGCGGCGGGAGGCAATCTTGGTAGAAGTGAGCTTTTCGTTTTTCTGGTCGTAGCCCTCTTCAAGACCCAGGTGGAAAATGGCAGCACGTTCAGCCATGAGCTTTACCGTTACGGGAACCTCATCTTTGGCGTAGCGGGTATAAACTTCGGCGCCGTTCCACTTGTGCTCATTGCTGGTGGCCCGGGCGAGAATACTCATAAACCTGTTCTCGATGGAGTGTCCGAAGGGGAGGAATGGCTGCATCAGCTCCATGGCACGCAGGGCGTAGCGCATGTTCTGTACAGGCTCCAGGCCTTCTATATCGTTGAAGAACCAACCGCAGCTGGTAAAACTGAACAGGCAGAACTTCTGAATTTCTAGGAGACGCACCGCCTTGGCGCTTTCTTCGGCGTTTTCGGGATGGTTCAGTATAGTCTTCAAGAAGCCGGTGAGGCATGTCTCGTCTTCGGGAGCCACCAGGGCGGCCACGTATCCATTCCGAGCATCCCAGGGGTTCGCCTTGCTTATCTTCTCGAATTCACGAACAAAGATTTCGTCAGCCAGTTCCTTCAGGTGATTAAAGGCGTCACGAAGGGGGCCACGCCATTTCTGGTTCCAGTCGGGGCCACCGCCGGTGGAGCATCCGCAGTCACGGTACCAGCGCCCAACGCCGTGGGCGCAGCTCCAGGCGCAGCCTTCGCCATGGAAGTTCTTCAGCAAAACCTCGTGCTTGGGCGGGAACTTTTCCAGATACCAGCCGTAGTTGACGGGCACCATGTTGTTCTCGGGAGCGAATCGGTTGTAAAGGTAGGCGGCGCACATGTCGCCGAAGGGCTCGTGGTGTCCGTAGCTTTCGCCGTCGGTACCGATGCTCACCAACTGCGGGTCTTCGCGGTTCGGGTCCCAGGCGTCCTGGATGCGCTTGCCGAACACGCCCGCATCGCGGAGCAGATGCTCGAAACCTACGGCGCTGCTGAGCCAGGGGTTGTAGAAGAACACGTCCAGGTAGCCGTCGCATACCGGGTTTCCCTTTTCGTCCCTGGGGTAGATGCGGTAGGGGCGTGTGGTGTCGATGTCGGTGTTGCTGCAGCCAATCCATTCTTCTGCACCCAATTCACGGAAGGAATCCGCCTGGGTGGGGGAGAGGATGGTAAACTTGATTCCCGCCTTGATGAGTTCCACCACTGTGGGCAGGTTGATGGCCGTTTCGGCCAGCCACATGGCCTCGGGCATGCGTCCGAAATGGAACTTGAAATCTTCGATGCCCCAGAGAATCTGAGTCCGCTTGTCCTGCTCGCTGGCGAGAGGCATGATGATGTGGTTGTAGACCTGAGCGATGGCGTTGCCGTGTCCGTTCAGACGCTCGGCGCTCCGCTTGTCGGCTTCCTGGATTCTCTTGTAAGTGTCGGGGGTATGGGTCCGGATCCAACCCATGAGGGTGGGGCCCATGTTGAAGCTCATGAAATCGTAGTTGTTGACGATATCCTGGATGCGCCCCGTGGAAGAAAGGATACGGCTGGCGGAATTGGGGGAGTAGCACTGGCTTGCGATACGGTCGTTCCAGTCGTGAAATGGCCGCGCACTGGGCTGGTTCTCGATGACGCCTGTCCAGGGATTTTCGCGGGGAGGCTGGTAAAAGTGACCGTGAATCGTAAAATAGAGGGGGTGCTTCTTTTCCATGGGCGCAAAGATAGAAATAATTAGTTCCTTACCCCCTCTACGGGGCCTTAGGCGTCGGCCACGCAGTGCCCCGACTTTTTCTATATTTATGCATATAAACAAATAAATGCATAAAGACTAGCTACGGCGGTTCGTGCTATGGAAAAGAAAATGACTCTACGCGAAGCTTTTGAAAGCAAGATGCTGCTGCTGGACGGTGGCATGGGTTCTGTCATCCAGACTTACGGCATCAAGGGCGCGAACAACGACATGCTTTCCATCGAGAAGCCGGAAGTCATTCTCGATATCCAGCGCCGCTACGTGGATGCAGGCGTGGACTGCCTGACGACGAATACGTTCTCGAGCCAGCGCGTAAGCCAGCACGAATACCACCAGGAACACCGCATTGCCGAAATGAACCGCGCCGCCGTGAAGATTGCGAAGCAGGCCGCGGCAGAGGCTATGGAAAAGTACGGCCGCCAGGTGTATATTCTGGGCGACGTGGGCCCCACCAGCAAGATGCTCTCTATGAGCGAAGACGTGAACGACCCCGCCAGTCGTAGCATTACTTTTGACGAGTTGGAAGACGCTTACCTGGAACAGATCCAGGTGCTGGTGGAAGAAGGCGTGGATGCCATCCTGATTGAAACGATTTTTGACACGCTGAACGCGAAGGCTGCCGCCAGCGCTTTTACCAAGGTAATGGAAGCACGAGCCGCCGCTGGGAATGCCGCCGACCTCAAGCCTGTCGAAGTCATGTTTTCCATGACGGTGAGTGACGCCTCGGGCCGTACACTTTCGGGCCAGACGGTGGAGGCATTCGCCGTGAGCGTGATGCACATGCACCCGCTCTCCATCGGTCTGAACTGTGGTCTCGGTGCCGATGGCATGGTGCCTTACCTGCGCCGTATGGGCAAGGTCGCCCCCTGCTACATTAGCTGTCACCCGAATGCAGGGCTGCCGAACCAGTTCGGCGGTTACGACGACACGCCCGAAGACATGGTCAACAAGATGCATGTCTATCTGGACGACAAGCTGGTGAACATGATCGGCGGCTGCTGCGGTACCACACCGGAACACATCGCCGCCATGCGCAAGATGTTGGACGCCCTGCCCGCCGATTACGAACGTCGTAAGCCCGCGCCCAAGTATGCCACAAGTCCGCTGCTCCGCCTTGCTGGTCTCGAACCGCTGTTCAAGGCACAGGTACGACCCAGCGACGGAGCTGACAGCTGCAACGCCGAAGACTTTGTGAAGGTGGGCGAACGCTGTAACGTGGCAGGCTCCAAGAAGTTCCTCCGCCTCATCAACGAGAAGAATTACGATGAAGCACTGGACATTGCCCGCAAGCAGGTGGAAGATGGCGCCGACGTAATCGATGTGAACATGGATGACGGCCTGCTGGACGCTACTGCCGAAATGCAGACTTTCCTGAACCTGATAGCCTCCGACCCGGCTGTGAGCCGCGTGCCCATTATGGTGGACTCTTCCCGATTCGAAGTGATTGAAGCGGGCCTCAAGTGCATCCAGGGTAAGAGCATCGTGAACTCCATCTCCCTGAAGATGGGCGAACAGGCGTTTATCGAACACGCGCTCACCATCAAGCGTCTGGGCGCTGCCGTCATCGTGATGCTCTTTGATGAAGAAGGTCAGGCTACCAACTACGAGCGCCGCGTAAAGATTGCCGCCCGGGCGTATGATATATTGGTGAAGAAGCTTGAGTTCGCGCCCTCCGACATTATTTTCGACCCGAACGTGCTGACAGTGGCTACCGGCATGGCTGAGCACAACGCCTACGCCATTGACTTTATCCGCGCGGTTCGCTGGATTATGGACAACCTGCCCGGCGTGCGCATTTCGGGCGGTCTTTCGAACCTTTCCTTCGCATTCCGCGGCAACAACTACCTGCGCGAAGCGATGCACACCACGTTCCTGCATTACGCGGTTCCGAACGGTATGGGCATGGCCATCATGAACCCCAGCGCGATTATCGAATACAAGACAATTCCGCTGGAACTCCGCATGGCCATTACCGAAGTGCTTTTGAATACGGAACCGGATGCCAGCGAAGCGCTCATCGAAATTGCAAGCCGCATGACCGCGGCCCAGAATGCCGCGAAGGAAGCGGGCGCCAAGTACGATCCGAAGGCGATTTTCGCCATGAGCACGGGCGCGGGTTCCGCAGCCAGCGATAACGCCAACGCCGCCGCAGATGCTAAGCCTACCACGCCCGAGGAACGTTTGCAGGAGGCTCTTCTCAAGGGAACTTCGACAACGCTCCAGCCCGACCTGATGGAACTCATCAACCGTGGCGACAGCCCCGTGGGAATAATTTCCGGCCCGCTTATGGACGGTATGAACGAAGTGGGCCGACGTTTCGGCGAAGGCAGTATGTTCCTGCCGCAGGTGGTGAAGACCGCACGCACCATGAAGAAGGCGGTAGAAATCTTGCAGCCCTACATCGAGGCGGGCAAAGACGCCAACGCATCGAGCCGTGGCAAGATCGTGATTGCCACCGTGAAGGGCGACGTGCACGATATCGGCAAGAACATTGTCTCCGTGATTATGGCCTGTAACGGCTACGAAATGGTGGACCTGGGTGTGATGGTTCCCGAAGATGTGATCGTGAAGGCGGTTATCGAGAACAAGGCCGACATCTTGAGCCTCTCTGGCCTCATCACGCCATCCCTCGAAGAAATGTGCACCGTGGCTAAGGCCATGCAGGCCGCAGGCCAGCGCATCCCGATTATTGTGGGCGGAGCAACGACTTCGCCCACGCACACCGCCGTAAAGATTGCCCCGTGCTACGATGGCCCCGTATTCCATGTGCGCGATGCCGCAAGCAATCCGGGCCTTGTGCAGAAACTTCTGGACCCAGCCACCAGCGAGGCTACCATTCAAGAAAATCGTGAAGAGCAGCAGCGCATCCGCGACAAGCAGAACGGCATCCAGACCGAATCCGCAAGCGCCATGGCCGCAGCAGAGAAGACGGCCGTCGAACGCCGCTATCAATGCGACTGGAGCAAGTACCAGCCCGTGGAACCGCCGTTCATGGGCGAAAGCAAGCTCCCGCCGATTCTGCTCGAAAAAGTCATCCCGCTCATCAGCTGGGAATACTTCTTCTTTACCTGGAAGGTCAAAGCCGACTGCGAAGAAGCCAAGAAACTCAAGGCCGATGCCGAAGCGCTCATCAAGAGCCTTACGCGCCCCGAATACGCGCTGCGTGCCGTGCAGGCGTTCTACCCTGCCGCCGGTACGGAAACATCGGTTATCTTTAACACGGGCCGCACCGGCACCGACTCCGACCTTGTCGAAGTCGCCACGGCACGCCAGCAGAA
>JAEEGL011133272.1_pt1 | contig 27439 bp, 32 predicted proteins | sample 9134231 | NCBI WGS metagenome assembly JAEEGL01 (sample SAMN16246548, study PRJNA631951) | gut metagenome | biome: gut microbiome; feature: rumen; material: fiber-attached | host: Bos | place: Iran: Karaj | collected 2018-10
AACTCCATTTTTCTTTGCATATTGACTTATTTTATATCTCATCTAAAGATTATATTTTATATATTTATTTAATTTTTTTAAAAAAATATATAGTTTTTCTAAACTTTTCTATAATGAGAGTATATTATATATGATACATATTCCTGTTTATTTTCCTTCTCTTGAACAATTAAATGATAAAATCGAATTTGAAAAACTGCATGAAAATTCCCAACGCAAAAATGGTGCTTTTGGAAGTACGGATAAAAACAATTAAATTTTATTACAATGATAGTAAATATAGAAACTCGTGATGCTTATAATCCATCAACCGGCAAGCAAGGCAAACAACTTATATTATCATATATAGAAAAATCAGGATCTATCCAATATTTACATGGATTTATTTCTGATAAAGATATGTATAATTGGTATTATGCTAAAGAATCTGATAAGTATTATGATAAAAACCACATATCATGGGATAACCATCTCGTTAAAAAAGTAAAAAGCGATAATTATCTTAGTGATTCAAGAATACGTGAAATTATATGTGATATACTTAACCAACGACCTGAATTAAACGTTATTAATGAGTTAAATATACCCAATACAGCATATTGTGATATTGAGGTTATGGTAACAGATGATGGGTTTCCAGATGCTGCACATGCTGCAAATCCAATCAACACTGTATCATGGGTTCACGGTACAGATGTAACAGTACTTGGGAGAGTTAAACTTTCAGAAGCACAGATTAAAAAAATCCAAAAGAAAATAGATGAACATTGTGCTGTATTTGATGAAAAATATAATTTTTTCTACAGATATTTTGAATCTGAAGTTGATTTAATCAATTCCCTGTTTACTGAATATATGGCCAATGTAAGTTGTATAACAGGTTGGAACTGGTTTGGATATGACTATCCTTATCTTTTTAACAGATCCAAGAGTTATGGCATGGATATGATTCGTATGATAATGGGTGATAATCTTTGCGGTACTATAGTTTATAGTCCTCAAAATGCCAAATATGGTGATGAAAGGGTTGTTTTACCAGCCCACCGTCTAATGTATGACTATATGGAAATATATGCTAAATGGGATCGTGCTATCTCTCCAAAAGAATCTAACAAACTTGATTGGGTGTCGGAAAAAGCATTGGGGGTTAAAAAAGTTGTACATAGACTTGGGTTTAAGGCAATGTGGGAACAAGAACCTGATGAATATGTGTTTTATAATGGTGTTGACTCCATTCTTGTACGTGAAATTGACAAGAAATTAAAAACATCTCAAACTTTTTTTACTTTGGCAAATTTGTTGCATGTTCCTGCTTTGGTGGCGTTTAGTCCTGTGCGTTCACTTGAAACTGTACAAACTGAATATTTGTATAAAGAAGGTAAGGTGTTTCCAAAGGTGAATAAAGAAAACATCACTCAAAAAAGTTATACGGGTGCATATGTTTATGAACCGACACCAGGTGTATATAAAAATATCATAGCCCTTGATTTTGCCTCTCTTTATCCTTCAACAATTAGACAGTTTAATATATCTCCAGATACATATAAAGGAATGGCTTCTCCTAATTATGTAAAAAATAAAGATGAGATAAAAACCATTTCAGGTGCTATATATGAACGTAATCGTGACGGATTTATACCTAAGATACTTACTGATTTCTATTCGCAACGAAAGATTTTTAAACATGAAATGCAAATAGCAGAAAAAGAAAAAGGAGAATTGGAAGAAATTCTTGAAAGAAGATTAAAATCATGCAAATAATATTATAATGACAGATATTAATTTAGAAAAAGAAATTATCAGTTATTGTACAAATAATACAAACAAATTAATACCGCAAAGATGTACAATTTTTGTTTTAAAAAAGCATAACTGGTACAATTATTTGTTACAGAAATACACTGATAATGTTTCAAAAACAGAAAAACTATTAATATCTGAAACATTATATCGCATTATTAACAATATAGAAATAATACCCAAATGTAAAATTTGTGGAAATTCTGTAAATTATACACCTGGTAGGGGATACGCTAATTACTGCTCTAAGAAATGTCAAAATTCAGATTCTGAAATACTATCTAAAAATGCTAAAGGGGTTTCTTTATCTTTAAAAAACGCTTATAAAAATAAAGGTAACGAGATAAAAGAAAAACGTAAAAAGACATTAACAAAATATGGCGGTAATACTTCATCCCCCTTTTCTTCTTCTGAAATAAGGGAAAAAGCCAAAGATAAAATCAAAGAATTGTATGGTGTCGAGAATGTAATGTTTTTGCCTGAATATCATAAATCAACAAAAACTATTTCAAGAAACAAATCTGTTTTACTTTGGAAAAACAGAGGATATGATATAAAATATCTTGATAATGATAAGGTTTTAATTAAAAATTGTTGTAATAAACATGGAAATGTTGAATTATCATTAGTAGATTTTTGTAATAGGATGAAAGAAGAAAGGCGTAACAATTCTGTAATTTGTCCAATCTGTCATCCTATAAACACATATTCGGGCGAAGAACAAAGTATGGCTGAATTTTTAGATTCATTAAATGTAAACTATATCAAAAATGACAGAAAACAAATAAATCCTCTTGAATTGGATTTTTATTTTCCCGAATATAAACTTGCTATAGAAATGAATGGTTTGCTTTATCATAGCGAATTATTCAAAAAAGATAAGAATTATCATTTGAATAAGCAAAAATTATGCAAAGAAAAGGGAATTCGATTATTATACATTTGGGAAGACGAATGGGTGTATAAAACCGATATAGTTAAATCTATGATTCGTAATATTTTAGGTAAAACAGAAAATCGTATATATGCAAGAAATTGTAAAATATGTGAATTAAATTCAAAAGACTATAATTGTTTTGTTCAAAATAATCATTTACAAGGTACAGTCAATTCAAAATATAAATTTGGTCTTATATATAATAATGAAATAGTTTCTGTTATGGGTTTCGGAGACACACGCATATCGTTAGGTGGCAAATCAAATAATAAAATTTGCGAATTATACAGATATTGTTGCAAAAAAGATACAATAATTATTGGAGGTGCCTCTAAATTGTTTAAATATGCGGTTAATGTTTTGAAATCTTCCGGATATCAAAATATTATTTCTTATGCTAAAAAAGATTTCTCAGAAGGATTTATCTATAATATTTTAGGGTTTGAAAAAGATAGTGAAACCGCTCCTGGTTATTTTTGGACAAACGGACATAAAAGGATAAATCGGTTTTCGGTTAGGAAATCAGAACTTGTAAAAGCAGGTGAAAACAAGGATAAAACAGAATCAGAAATAATGCACAACAGAAATTTTTATAAATGTTATGATACTGGCAATATTAAATTTATTTATAAAATATAATATTTTTTAAAAAAGTTATATATAATATATGATATTAAAATTAAAATTTAAAAATTAATAGAAATGGACATAAACATTATGACATTATTTGCAACAGTAGCTGGATTTGCTGCTGGAGCAGTTGCAGTCACACAGGCTTTAAAAGCGTGGCTGCAAGAATTAATAGGTAAAGATTTAAAGTCATGGGTTAAATGGGTTCTGTCTTTTATTACAGCAATCGGATTAAGTATGGCTGGATGGGGTCTTAAAATAGGATGCTTTGCTGGTATGCAATGGTACATCGCTCTTTGTACAGGTGTTTTCACTGCTTTAGCAAGCGAGGGTTTGTATGACAGTGTTCTTGTACAATGGATTATTGACCTGATTGGTAATTCAAGAAAATCATCCAAAGTCAATCTTGACACTGCTGCTGTGGGTTTGAAAGATTTAGGCAGCAACAATACAGATAAGCCTACTTTCGAAGATGTTTTTCGGAAGATGCTGTATAGTAATAAGATTAACCCTAATTCACTTAAGACTTTAATGAGAAAGTATGATGTGATACCTTATCTTAAACCTAAGTATGCTAAAATAACAGGTGATGGTACAACTCTTGAAAGTGATATTCGTTATTGGAGAATATACATGAGGTGTCTCGATAACGTGGCAAACGTTGAAGAAATCAAGACAATTTGCGATGACACTAGTTCAATAGACAGATATGTACCTGTAAGGATAAACACAATGGAAGATTGGATAAATCTTGAAACCTGTTTGGAAAAGATAGCATGGGGTGATATATCTCCAACAACACCAGATTCCGGAGAGGTAAACAAATAAACTTTAAATCTTTAATTATTATATTATAACAACCCCATCTTTAAAAGGATGGGGTTGTTTGATAAATGGATACGTTAAAAATTCACAAATAAATATTAAAATTTTATTTCTTTTTAATGGCTAACATTTCTAAAATAAAATTACCAAACGGAAATATTTATGATATAAAACCATCTAGTGATGCATGTATCAATACTGATGGTGTGTTTTATATAATAAGTAATAATGTAACAATTAATAATTATACAAATGTAACTTCCATTACATCTACTTTTAATAATTTACCTGGTTATTATGAAGGATTAAAAATTGTATTAAATTATACATACAATACCATTAGTACTACAAATGTAAAATTAAATATAAATGGTTTAGGAAAAAAAAATATATGTAATACTACTTCTAGCATCACGTTAGAAGAAGGATTAAAGCCTGGTGGTGTGTATCATCTTGTATATACTGGTACATATTTTATAATGGATGGATATGTTAATACAGTACCAAATGTTACTATGGATTATGCCAACCCTGTTGCGGGTGGTTCTGGTTCAGAATATGGTCAATATGTTGCTGGTAAAGCTATAACGACTAATAGTCTAGTGTATCGTGCAAAAAATGGTTTCATTTATCCAGTGGAAGCAAGTGCTGGTGGTAATATAGATTTTGATTGGGGACTTGCTTTTTGTGCAAATGCTTGTTCATCTGGTGGAACAATTTCTGCTAATTCTTTATTACAAAATACTACTATCGATATTTCTACAGATCCAAGCAGAAGAGGTACATCTCCAGATAGTTCATCCTGTCCTTTATACGCTATGTATTCTACATCTGAATCATGTTTTATAGGTAATATAGTAGATATAAGTCTTGAATCAAATGCATACACTGCACCATTTAATGGAATGGCTGGTATAACAACAACCCAACAAAATGTTGCAGATACTTTTATATGTTTAGGTTCGGCAAAAAATTCAAGTCTATCCTCAAAATATACCATTTATTTGGATCTTTCCAATCATGACTTTATAACAATGTCAAACACTTTTACTACTATACCTAATGTTAATACTTTAACTAATAATACTATTAATAGTATAAATGGTAGAAATATTGGTGCGAATTTGGCAGGACAAGGTGTTGGTGAATGTAGTAGTCATACGGGTGGAGGTTCTACAAGATTAGGTCCATGGACTGGCACCGTAGATTTACCAGGGTATGAACTTATTCCTAATAGTGTGGTTGCTGTACATTTTACAGATTACCCAGAAGCAGGTTCTTTTCTCAATATTAATGGTAAAGGTGCATTTCAAATGCTTCTTAATGGAAACGCTACAACTGTTAGTACTATAGCAGATAATTCTATAGTTATTTTTTTGTTTGATGGTTCTGCTTATAATATAATAGCTGGTTATGGTGGAGGGGGGACATATGAGGTAACAAGCAATAAAACACAATATTTAGATGCAAATTCTACACCAATGCAGTACCCTTCTGCTAAATGTGTATATGATATAATTGGAAATATAGAAACTCTTTTACAAGAAATTTAAATTTATAATAAGTAATGAGTATAGCAGATCAAATAACTAGAATAAAACAACTTCGTAACAATATAGCATCTAAATTATGGGAACTTCGTATAACAGAAGGTACAGAAACAGATACAAGTACACTTAATTTACAAGAGTGTAAAGATGTTATAGACACAATGGGCGGTACATTGTATCTTAATAATACTAATACTACTAATGTAGCAAAATATGAATATGTAGAAATAGATGACATTAATCTTAAAGCACGTAATATTAAAAAAGATGTTTCAATTTTAGGGATTCGCGGTTTATATGATAATGCAGTTCCAATACCAGTATATGATAGCACTTGTAATATTATATATGGATTAAAACAACCTCCAGAAAATTATAATCCTGCACCAGGAAAGGATGCTTTTCCCGCTATAACTTATACTAAACCAGATGATACTTGCACTAATATGACATTACGTCCAGAAAATATAAAATACGGTGTAAGAATTCTTGGAGTGGATGGTACATATAATTGGAATACGATGAATTTTGCATATAGTGACGGGTTTAATCCATCTGTAGAGGGTGACAATGTAGGTATAAATGAAAATACACGATCAATAACATGGGCGTTATATGATTTAAACGATAATTATATTCCTATCTCTTCTGGACTTGCAGTTCAATATATTCAAAGATATAAAATTCATATATCCGATACATCGATAAGTTTTAAAGATTATTCTAAAAATGTTAATTATATTATAGAAATTAGTTATGCGGTAAAACATACAAATACTGGATTTGAATATATAGTACCATCTATTGAGCATTGTCGTATAACATTATTTAATCAAATAAAAAAGCAAACAATTTATGATGATTATGTTTATGATAATCATATAAATCCTTTTATATATTATGATTATGATAATAATAATCATTATCGTGCATATTTAACTATAAATTTTATTAGTGAATATGATAAAATATTTGAAGATTATAAATTTCTTCCATTACCTTATCATATAGAAATAAAATGGTAAAAATAAAAATTTAATATGAGTTTGTATAATGAAATATTTCGTATAAAAAACTTAAGATATGCTATTAGAGATAAATTAATTTCAATGGGACTGCTTGAGGAACCTGTTATATATGAACCAGGGCAAGAAGAAAGAATTATATATGGAGAAGATTTACAAGCGTGTAAAGATGCTATATATTCAATAGATGGAAGTATAAATATTACTACTACTAAACGTATTAATGTAAGTAACAAAAAAACAGCTAAAATAATAGATAGCAATCTTAAACCAGGCAATATAAGAAAAAATGTTACTATTTTAGGTGTAACTGGAACTTTTCAAGGTACAAACTCTTCATTACCATTATATCCTAAATATTGGATTTATGATACTTCTGTTGCTCCGCCTAGTATTGAAATTCCACCTTCTGACTATGATGGTTATGATATAGTACAAACAGGAAAAATTAATGGGGATCAAGTTTTAGTAGAAAATAATATTGTAAAAAGAAAAAAAATTATGGGTGTTGATGGTCAATATGACGCTAATATGATGCCACATTTTGATGGTAACTCACATTCTTTTTGGAGTGAGTGGAATCCAAAAACACAACAATATGATGTTTATCATTATTCATTAATAGGAAATAAAAATATAGTATTTAGATTAGAAAACTATAATATAAATGATAATAGAATAATTTTAAATGGAACAATTCACCGAAGAAATGGATGGACTAACCATTTTAATAACCGAGATAGTTGGAGTCCTCCTGATAATAATTATTATTATATTTATAAAATATATTTTGGTGAAAATATATATGATAATAATAATTTTTTATCAATGGATGTTTATAAAAGAAATGATGATAATAAAAATTTTTATTATCATGTTAGAATGGTTGATAATACACCATATTCAGTTACACAATGGACAGATAGTTCTTCTTCGTTTCCTGCATTATATATTAATTTAGCAAATAAACAATTTAAATTAGCAAATTCTCACGAAGAATATGTAGGAGATGTATTAAATTGGAGTAATATGATACAATTTGATACTAATTTTAATTATGTTAAAAATAAGTATTATGAATTAAGTATGGTTACAACTTAATTTTTAAAAAATTATACATAGAAAAATAGAATAATTACTTTATATCTAAATTTATGATAAATTGGAATAACTACTTTGACCATATTTTTGCTTTATCCTTAGCAAACAATACAGAAAGAAGAAAAGACGCTATAGAAGATTGGCAAAGATTAGGAATTTTAGATAGTAATATTTTTGAATGGAAAATAACTGTTAACAATCCTTTTTACAAATATATTTGGTCTAATCCTAACTTATATGCGGAAAAATGGTGGCTTAAAATAACAAATGCCTTAAATTGTACATTTGGTCATTATGAAATTATGTTACAAAGTTTAGCATTAGGGTACAAAAAAGTTTTAATTTTAGAGGATGATGCCAGATTTTTAAAAGATATATCTAAAATTGAACATATATTAGATTCCATGCCAAATGATTATGATATATGTTTATTAGATAAATTTACTCCTATGCCTAAAAATTTATATATTAATGCGATAAAAAATAATAAAGTCAATGATGAATTTTTCTGTTATGATACTGTAAAATTGTGGTCATGCGCTTGTTACGCCTTATCAGAAAAAGCTATGCAATCTATAACATATCAACAAAATAATAAATGGCAACCCGCTGATAGTGTGACAAATATTGTAGATAATTTTGACAAACCAATCAAAAGAGATGGATTAGTTAGATTAGCACCTATAACAAATATTGCCGTACAAGATCAGCATTATAAAAACTATAAAACACAACAAGAATACAATATAGATTGTATCATATATGAAAATATTGCTGATAAATCTTTATATAATGTAAAAATAGTAAATCCACCAATTTTTAATTAAATTATGAAAAAATATTCAGTACTTACTTTTAATATAGGAAAATATGAATTGCTTCATGAAATTCCAACTGACTGTTTAAACCCTTCAATCGAATACATATATGTTACAGATGATTATAACATTAAATCAGACACATGGCAAGTTGTTTATGTTGATAATTTAAGCGGTGATAATTTTGACAAATGTCTGCAAATCCGTTATAATCCATTTAAATATGTAAACACAGATATTGTAATGAAAATTGATGGAAGCATGAGTATCCATAAAGATGTTATCACTTTGTTTGAAAAGTTTAATAATGAACATTATGATGCTGCTGTAATGATACATCCTCATAGGGATAATATTATAAGTGAATACATGGCATGGTACAAATTAAGAAATTATCCGCTTGACCAAGCAAATAAATGTTTAGATTTTATTAATAATAATTTAAAATATGATTTGAAATATAAAGGATTATATCAGGCTAATTTTTCCATTCAAAAAAATGATGATTTTAATACCGCATGGAATAAAACAACATATGATATATGCAAACATTTGGCTACCGAACCAAACACTATAGAGAGGGTTGACCAGATAATTTCCTCTATTGTTTTAAATATGATGTTTAATTATAAGAATATTATGCCTGTTAGTAATGAGATAACAAACGATGGATATTTCAACTGGCATATTCATAATACAAACGATTCTTATTATATAAAAATAACAGGAATTCAATATTTGTTTAATAAAGAAACATTTCCTACTTCTTAAATTTAAAAATATATTATGATTATAGTTTATATAATAGTTTCTATTTTAGTAATATCTCAAGTAGTGACTATAATTTATTTAAAAAAAGAATTAAAAACTCAGAAAAGTTTAAATGCAACATTATTTAAAAATCAAAAGAATCATTATACAACCCTAATAAATTTGTCTTCTTTGATTTCCAAACAACAACAAAATATAGATAAGCAGCATGATATTCTAAAAGGATTAGAAATAATAATTAATAATAAATTAAATCCATTATTTGAAAAGAATGAAATTGTAAATAGTCTTCATAATAAATTACATAATTCCGAAGCAACTATTGAACAATTGCGTTCTACCATTTTACGAATGGGTAGCACTATTAAACATATGCAAAAGAAAGAAAAAATAATGAATGATAATAATTAATATTTTTATATTTTTCCTTTCATAAAACAATTATAATCAATCACTTAAAAGCCTGAATTTTTCAGGCTTTTTTATTTTATTGATTTTTAATTAAATAAATATAAAAAATATTTTTAAAATAGTGTCAACAATCAAATCAGACCGTAAAGACTTTGAAATGCTTTTAAATGGTTTAGCACCTTTGAATACAGGAAAAAAAGCAGATGTTCCCACACCCACTTCCACACCTGCCACTTCCGCATCACCTGTTGCTGCAAATATAGATAATGCCGGAGATAATTTTCCTATAGAAAAGTTATTTGAATATGATTATGAAACCTCAAAGAAAACTTTACGTAAACGTGCCAGAAAAACAGTAAACAATATATTAAAACATATTTTACCTGAATCTATGCTTGAGGAAGATTATATTAAGGATAAAATGGAACAAGATATAAACACTCTTGCAGATCTTTATTTTCAAGTGGAACTAAATAGTATTATGCAGCGTTCTCTTGTTGAAAATGTATCGCGTGGAAATACTATGCCTAGAATGTATGAAGTCTTCTCGGGACTCACTGACAGAATACAAGCACTTAACAAGCAAATTGTTTCAACAGAACAACAGATTAGACGTACATACATGGACCTTAAAATAGAGATACGTGAGAAAAATATGGAAAAAACCGAAGCAATATCCATATCCGAACATCAAGCACTTGAAAATGGTGAAAACAAAAGAGGGATTATGGTAAGTTCTTCCAAGCAACTTATCGAAATGGCAAGTAAAAAGCATCTTGAAAAAATGCGTGCCGCTCAAGAGGCTGAATATGTAGAAGAAAAATAATATTATTATGATTAAAGAAATATACATAAGAACAAAAGATGATCCTAATTATATACCGGATATGATAGATTTTACCGATGAAGTGGAATCTATAATTACCCAAATACGTATGATTATAGGAACCCCCACGGGCTCCGTAATGGGTAGTCCTGATTTTGGTATAGATTTGGAAGATTATATTTTTAATACCAAATATAATGCTTTGGTAATCACTGAAAAAATACAAGAGCAGATGAATCTGTATCTAAAACATAGTGACAACATTTCTGTCACTGTTGATTTAAAATTTGGGGATTCAAGAAAAGGTTGGGATTTTGCAATTCTTGATATTTATATAAACGGAAAAAAGACATTGGGTTTTCTTATTGATAAAAATGACGAAGGATAATTATGGGTGAATTTTATAATTACAATAAAACAGATACCGATTTCACATATAAAAACAACAAGCCAAGTGAAAAGAAAACCACTCGTCAAATATATTCGACCAAAATCATTAACCAACTCATAGAAGACCATATGAATGGTTATGAGATACCTTATGATGCTTTCTTCCAAAGGGATTTACGATTAAGAGCACCTAATATAGTGTTCGAAATGACACCCGAAGAATATGAAGAATATATCAGATGTTATGAGGATCCTTTATATTATGTAAGTCATTACTGCAAGTTCCAAACTGATAATGATTACCAGCTTGTAAAACTCAGACCATTTCAAGAAAGAGTTATAAAAACAGTTACAGACGAACATTTCATAGATGCAAGTTGTGAGAAAATTGGTCCTAAAAATCGAAACATTATATGGATGGCGAGTAGACAAAGTGGGAAGTGTGGTTTTTATAACTCATTAATTTCCATAATAGATAAGACGGATAAATCCGATTTGTTTAGGAATAATCCAAAAAAAATTTTTATCGGAGATAAATATAATGAAGAAAAAAAGGATATAATTTATAAAAAGATTTCATGGAAAAAAAAGTTTATATCTAAATTAAAAATCTTCTTATATCGATTATATGGAAAATTGTAGTAAAGAAAAAAATAAAAAATATTTGAGAAAAAATATTTGTGTGGTTTGTGGTAAGGAATTTATGGCATCAGGAAAATGCAAATATTGTTCTCCTGAATGTAAATCTCATCAAAAAGAAAGAAATACACACACTATCGTATGTAAAAATTGTGGAAAAACAGTAGATGTGTATAAAAATGCAAAATTTTGTTCTGAAGATTGTAGATATTATTATAGAAACAGACAAGCCGCTTTGAAAAAACAAACCAAACGGAATGAAGAATTAAACGGTATAGAAAACGTGGATTATGTTGTATGTCAAATATGCGGTGTAAAAGCAAAACAACTTGGCAGTGCTCATTTAACAGTTTTTCATAATATGAATTTATCCAAATATAAACAATTATATCCCGATGCAAAGATTACATCGGAAATTTTTATAAAAAATTTTTCAGGATCCAATAATCCGAATTCTATAGAAAATACAACAGAACAAGAAAGAAAGGAACGTTCACCTTTTTGTGAAGAATTTTATAAAAAGAGAGGTATTAATCCAAGTCAAAGGGATGCTTTAATAGAAAATGTAACAAAAAATAGGAATTATAATACAAGGTTAAGTTATTATGTGAATAAAGGATATGATATAAACCAAGCGAAAGAAAAATTACATGAAAGACAAAAAACATTTACACTTGAAAAATGCATACTTAAATACGGAGAAGTTGAAGGAAAAATTCGATTTGAAGAACGTCAACGAAAATGGGCGGAAAAGATGAAAGAAAAATATAATAATGGAGAGTATAGCAAACTTTCATACTCATTGCTATCTAACGCATATTCAAATTTTGAGATAATATGTATAGATAGTATCGTAAAAACGCTTAATCTTTCTGAATCTGATTATTGGGCTGCTAATAACACAGTAAACAAACAATTCGAAATTTTTATAAAAGGTTTACATAAACGATTTAGGTATGATTTTAGATATAAAAACAAAATAATAGAATTTAACGGAGATTATTGGCATTGTAATCCAGAAAAATTCGAAGCGAATTATTTTAATACACAAATAAAAATGACAGCCTCAGAAAAATGGCAATATGATAAAATAAAAATAGCAATCGCAAAAGAAAATGGATATGAAATACTCGTTATATGGGAATCTGAATACAAGGTTTGCCCAGATGCGGTTATTCAAAAATGTATAGATTTTTTATCTACTTGATAAAATAATAGCAAATTATGTTTCGTAAAAAAATTAAAATATTAATAGGTAAATTTATAGAATATGTCGAAAGAGCAGAACTTTATATGGATGGTTTCAACCCAAATAATTTTTCAGACACAGATGATGACAAGATAATATCAACAATTCTTTTAAAAGATACATCTGTCGAAACAGATACAGGATATGAAACAGCATATGCCATACATAAAACCAAACCATATCAAGTTTATATATTAAATATAGACAATGGTATGAAACTTGAGTGTGCAGATAATCATATTGTATATACTGATAATATAAATGAAATATTTGTAAAAGATTTAAATCCTGGTGATTTGGTGTTAACGGAAAAAGGTTATTCCTGTGTAAAATCAATCACCGCTATGCCTTATAAATTTTGTATGTATGATGTGGAAGTAGGTTCCGAAAACCACAGATATTATACAAGTGGCATACTTTCCCATAACACAACTACCATTTCATCCTTTATGTCATGGATGCTTATATTCCATTCAGCAAGAAATATTCTTATAGCAGCTAACAAAGAAGATACCGCTAAAGAAATTGTAGATAAGGTTACTAATATTTTTAAAAATCTTCCTTACTTTTTAAAACCTGGTTGTGAGTCTTTTGGTAAAACAGGGTTGGTATTGGAAAATCAGTCTAAATTATTGTCAACCGCTACCACAAACACTGCATCCATAGGTTTTACTATTCACTGTATGTTGCTTGATGAGTTTGCACATATACCAGTTAATATAGTTGATAATTTTTGGAGATCTGTTTATCCAACTCTGTCTTCATCACAAGTGTCACAATGTATTATCACTTCAACACCCAATGGCACCAATAATAAATTTTATGATATATGGTCAAAATCATTAGCGGGAGAAAATTCATTTATTAATATACGTACAGATTATTGGGAAGTTCCCGAACATGATGAAGCGTGGGTGGCAAAACAAAAAGCAGATTTTGGTGAAGATGAATTTGCTCAAGAATTTGAACTTCAATTTAATATAAACTCAAAAATGTTGTTGGATGCTACCGATATGCAATATATGTCCAGAATTTCTAAAAATTATGTACAGAAAAAAATATTTTCAAATTCACCTTATCTTAATGATCCTGGTCTTAAATGGCATCCAGATTTTGACCCTAATAACATAAACAGAAATGCTAAATATGTAATGCTTGTAGATTTGGCTGAAGGTGTTGAGAATCCTGATAATCCTAAGAAAAACAAGAAAAAAACACCCGATGACAATTCAATATTAATTTATATGATTATACCCAACTCAGTATCAAATATGCGTAAATATGCTATGGATTCATGCAAAGTGGGAGATTGTTTTAGGTTTATTCAAATAGGAAAATGGAATTCCAATACAGAAGATGAAGTGTATGGAGGTAAGGTGTGTTCCGCTTTGGCATATGAATTATTTCAAGATACATTACTTGATTCTGTAAGATTGTGTGTTGAAATGAATTTTAACGGAAAATCATTTACCACTTCATTTATGCAACATCCGTTATATACGGAGAGCACATTATTTAAAACATACCATACCAAACCCGTTCCTAATGAAATTAGAAAAAAGAAATTAGGTATTAAAACAACCACAGATAAAGAATTCTATTGTTTAAAGGGTAAAAAACTTATTAAAAAACGTAGAATTATTGTCACGGATATTGAAACAAAAAATCAATTGCAATCTTTCGGATATGTCAAAGGTAAAATTAAAGGTATAGCCTGCCATGATGATTTATCATACCCAACAGTAAGTCATATTGCAAGAATGTTAGATGAGAACGATTTTATAAATTGGTTATCAGATTATCTTTATTATCAGGTTAATCCCGAAAAAAGATACAAACTGAACAATTTTATTGAAAAATGGGCATTAGATAATCCTATAATGTCAGATCAGGAATTTAATGATATGTTTATTAATAATGATATGAATTCTAATTTAATAAATCCTTTAGGAATGAATAATAATCAAAATCTGAATCCGTATTCACAATCCGGTATTCAAGAGTATTCTTATTCTAACGGATATAATTCATTAAACCCATATACTCAGCAAGGGGAAATTATGCCAAATCCTTATTCAGGTGGATTTTAAATATTTAATAACTATAATTATATAAAAAAAGAGTAAACATATTTTTTTGTTTGCTCTTTTTTTCATATATTTTAATTAAAATAATGAATGAAAAAGATGTTTTAAAATTTAATATTGATTTCTTTTGGTTTTACCAAAATTGACATAAAAACATATGAATATATTAAAAATTAAAATAAGTAATGGAAATAAGTACAAAAGATTTAAAATCCCTTATTACTAAAAATAAGAAAAAAGTAAAAGCATATAAAGGAAAAGACGGTAATAGTTTTTTATGTTCAGGCACTATATCTGATATAATATCTTGCCTTGCCGTAATGAAAGCCTTGGGTGGTGGAGATTTATATATTAGAACATCTGAAAACAATATCGAAAACGATTTTTATAAAGACAGAATGATTCTATTTAGCACACCATCACCTTATCTTGAAAGAGGATTAATTAACATTTATACATATGAATATTTTAAACCTTTGTTAGAACAGCAATCATATATCAAATCTGTTAATATCTATTCTGGTTCAGAAGTAACATTTAATCTTGATGATTTCAGATATTGCTATTTTAATGAAGATTATCTTAATAAAACAAAAGGCGTAAGATTAAATGTTTTTAATGAAATGTGGGGATTGAAACTTTCTTTCACTACCCCTTGGTTAAGTGTTGAAGGTGAACACGAACCTGACCGCAAGGTTCTTGTTGGACGTTCTGTAAAATATCAGGGTGGTGATATGGGGTACAAATCCCTTGATAAGTTTTTAACTGACAATGCATTCTTTTATGGTACAGATATGGAATATATGAATTTTGGTGCAGCATGTTGTATTATATGGAGATTTAAACCGGATTCATTGATAGATTTAGCCCAATCTATAAAAGGAATGGAAATTATAATGACAAATGATAATTTTTTATATTGGTTATCACTTGCACTTGGTGCCAAAGAAATCCATTATGAACTTTGTCCGGATTATTACAACGGAATCAATGATAATCCAAATGTCAAATACTTCTTAGGCAATACATATGTCATACCAGAGATTACGTTTAACAGAAAAAAGAAATAATAATGTTCAATTATTGTTTATATATAGATATAAAGCTTTTTGTAAAATTAGTTTATGGAGATTAAAAAATAATGTAAAAATATTAGATATAAAAATATAATTAAAAATTTAAAAATATGGGAAAACAAAAAAGAAGTGAAAATACGTATCAAAAAATAGATACTATTTTTAAGCGTGACGCAAAAAATATTATTATGCCTTATGATGAGTTTGTAAAACCAGAGTTTGAATATTTACGTAACGTAAAATGGAGGGCGGAAGAAAAGATAGACGGAACAAATATGCGTATTGAAGTGACGAGCAGTCCTGTTTATAATGAAAATATTCTTATTGGTGTGAATTTTAATATACGTATTGCAGGCAAGACAGATAATGCGCAAATTCCTCCAAGACTACTTGCTCATATGAAAGAAAAATATACAAATGATAAAATATATTATTCTCTTGGTCTTAAAGATTTTATTCCTGTTGAAGAATTTATAGAACATAAATGGGTTGATGAAAATAAAAATCCAGATATTACTAAAATTCCAAAAATTTATACTATATATGGTGAAGGATATGGAGTAGGAATTCAAAAAGGCAGTAATTATATTAAAGAGGATAATGAGTTTATTGTTTTTGATGTTAAAGTAAATAATATGTATTTGCTTACTGCTGTAAGAGATGAAATTGCTCAAAAACTTGGAGCACCCATTGTGCCTTTTATCGGTTATTTCACATTGGATGAGGCTATTGATTTTGTACGTAAGGGATTTAAGTCAAAAATTGCTGAAAATAAAGACTACATGGCAGAAGGAATAGTTTTGCGTACAGATTTAGGATTATATACTCGTAACGGTGAGAGACTTATCACTAAAATAAAAACATGTGACTTTGAAAAATACCGTAATGTTTATGGTACTGATGACCATGTTTCACAACCAAAGAATGAATTATATGTAAATAGCAATTAAAATAAACCACGATTAACATTCGTGGTTTATTTTTGTCCATTTACCCATAGGACATTCAGAATCTTCCGATTTGGTTTTTGCAGCAAGTACACAATGACATATATCACATATATTATGTTTATTATGTTCGCATTGTTTACATATGTTAAATCTTGCATCAAATTCTTTTTTATATTTAATATCAGAAAACAAATCTAATAACCAATTTTTCCAACCCTGAATAATATATTTGATAGGAATCATATATAATTTATAAATTTAATTATTTATTATGAACGAACCAGATTGGAAAACTATCAGAATTCAAATGGCTGAAAATTTTATGGCAAACATTCTTAATTCGGATGAAACGTTTAAAACTAAATTAGTAACTAATTTTTTATATAAAGAAGTTGCGGTTTTTGCAGTAAAATGTGCAGATGCTTTAATAGAAGAATTGAAAAAATAATATGTTAGAAATATTTGATACATCATATATAAATACTGATAATCATATCTCTAAAGATGGTTTGATTACAGAATTATTAGAAAAATTAAATATTATTTTAAAAAAGGAATTTCCTAATAATCCACGTAAACAAACCGTAAGAGTTTATAAAAACAGGCTATCCTTTGCTGCTCCTTGCTGTGGAGATTCTGCTTCTGATAATAATAAAAAGAGGGGTAATATAATACTTGAAGGAAGATATAAAAATCTTTACAAGTGCCATAATTGTGGCACAAGTATGTCTGTTAATTCTTTTTTTCGCAAATATAATCAACCTTTATCTTTTGAAGCAATAAACTATATTACAGAAAATCCAACAAATTTTTCTACCAACACAGAATCATTCAGTGAAAACATTTATGATGTATCATTAGCGGAACAATATGCCATAGACCGTAATTTATTTAAAAATGTATTTGAATTAGAGGAATGTAATGCGGGTGGAACAGCATGGAAATATCTGATAAACAGAAAACAATTTTTATTTGAAAAATTTTTATATAACTCAAAACATGATATATTGTTTATACTTAATCTAACACCGAACAAAAAGATACTCGGTATGCAAATACGACATTTATCTAACAATTATAATGGTCCGAAATATAAAACATATTCTTTATCAAAAATTTATCAAACATTTTTTAGACAAAATAAAACCATACCTGATGAAATTGACACAATATCAATGATATTCAATATATTATGTGTTGACTATTCTAAAATTGTTACTGTTACAGAAGGTCCTATGGATTCTTTTATGATACCCAATGCAATTGCTTTGTGTGGTGCAGGAAAACATATTACGTTTCCTTTTAAATGCAGATACCTTTTTGATAGTGATAAAGAAGGTAGAAAACACGCAATAGAGTATATGGAAGCGGGTAACGAAGTATTCTTATGGGAAAAATATAAAAGGGATAACAAATTACCAGATCAAAAGAAATGGGATATTAATGATGTTTACATATGGGCATCAAAAAATAATGTCAATCTTACACAGATTGACAATTATTTTAGTAACGATACGCTTGATGTAATAGATGTTTAATATTACTTAAAATCAAAATCACCTAATTTTTTATTTATGATAGTTCTTGGATTCTTATCTTTTGATGTAGCCTGTTTAAACATTATTACATGTATATCTTCAATATTTGATGGTATTTCTGGATAATTCTCTTTTTTTAATTCATTAATATTGCAATTTCTATTATCTTCCAAACCTTTATAAAATGCCTTTTTGTTTTCATCTTTTAATCTCATATATTCTTCCATTAATGATTTTTTTAAATATGTTTTTAAGGCAATGTTTACTGCTTTTTGAGAATCTTCTGAGCATATATAATAGCAATCACCATCTTTAAATCTACACTCATACCATTTATTAGAATCATTATTACTAAGCATTTCACCATAAACACTCTGTATTAAATTCTTTATAATCCTACATGCATAATTTTTGGATTCCTTTTCACTTTCACTTCCACGAGGACATGGTAAATTCATTCTAAAAATTTGTTTTCTATCTGTATAAAAAACTATTGAATACTGCCAAAAATGTCCACCATCCAATTCTTCCCAAAATAAACCTGTCTTGTTATTTGTGTTTTCTCTTGATATTGGAGGTTTTTCAATAGAAACTTTCATCATTTTTTTAGGATATTGAATATCTGATAAATCTTTCTGTTTTTCTACACGTATTATGTTAGGTATGATAAATGGATTAGTATTAACTTTTGATTTTTTAAATGCTTCATCATAAGCCTTTGCATACTTTTTAACCATTTCATCACCCGTATCTATAGCTTCATTCTCGTTCTTTCCAATATCATAAAGAACTTGTCCATCATCATATATTACACGGTAAATATCATAGTCTTCTTTCATATATTTTTTATATTGCTCAGAAGAACTTAAATAAAATTTATACCGTTTAATCATTAAAGGATATTTAATAATAGCCTTTCCATATGCTTCAGCGTTTTCTTTATCATATGCCATAACTTTAAACACCTCACCATTATCAAACGTTATATACCAATATTTAAATGCTAATTTTTCTTTTTCAGATAATGGTAATTTTGACAATTCATCTTTTGTAACTTTATTTAATACATCTTTAACATCTGAATTTTCTGATGAACGACGAGTGGCTTCTTCTGTATTTGAAGTTTTATTATTTGAAAAATAATTTTTATCACCATCTTTTTTATAGTTTCCTGTGGCAATATATTCTGCCCAAGATAAAGTATTCAAAGCACTAGGTACTTTTTCTTGTTCATGCCATTTAGCACACATCCTATTTGTAACTGCTCCCAAAAGAAAAAGAAAAGCAGTGGGTGGTGATATAAGGGTACAAAGTAAAAACGAGGGTATAACAACCTTTAAACCCTTCGCTCCTTTATTTTCTTCTTTTTGTCCACCTGATTGCATCTGATTGGAAAAATCATGCCCTCTATATGTATATTCTAATAAAGCGTTTGCGACACATTCAGTACCGTACTTCTCGACTAAACTTTTTATATATTCTTTATCAGATTTTTTAATCATTATTTTTTAAATTAATATTTTTTATATATATTTATTATAAATATGTTTATTATTAAAAAAATCAAATTATTATATGTTTATATATGCTTTTCGCAAGATATAAAAGAAATAAAATCTTCTATAAAATGTTGTTCAATAAATAAAGCAAAAATATATTTTAATTTTATTTTGTTTTTAAAAATATAAAATAATGAAAGCGATTTCTATATATTACAATAAAAAATTCTTAGATTTACAAAAGATTATATGCCAAAACAAGATGTTATAAGGGTATCGGGTAAAGTTACAGAAGCATTGGGTAATGCTTTATTCCGAGTAGAATTAGATAATGGTTTTGTTATTACTGCACACGTATCAGGGAAAATGCGTATTAATTATATACGCATTCTTCCTGGTGATAGAGTGGAAGTTGAAATGTCACCTTATGATTTGTCAAAGGGTAGAATTTCAAAAAGACTTAGTTAGTAAATATATTCAATAAATATTTAAAAATAATTAAATAATAAAATGACATTACAACCAAATAAAAAAGTAAGAACAGAATGGGAAAATATCGTTTTTAAAAGCAAACTTTCGACACGTAGTATTAATGGTATGGTGGTTTGTTTAGATAATGGTCATGGTGAATCCACAAGAGGTAAGGCTTCCCCTTCTGTACTAAATAGAAATCTTGAACCAAAAATATATTTAAAAGAATATGAATTTACACGCAAAGTTGCCGCAAAGGTAAAAGAACTTCTTGAGGCATTAAATGCCAGTGTGTATATGGTGTGTCCTGAAATAGGTGGTGACACATCCCTTTCCGCTAGGGCGACACGTGCAAATAAGTTTAAATCAATTTACAAAAAAGAAGGCAAACAGGGTAATTTTGTTTTTGTTTCAATACATGGTAATGCTTATGGTAACGGGGAGCAATGGTATCCTGGTATAGATGGGTGGTCTGTCTGGACAACTAAAGGTCAAAATAATTCAGATATTTTAGCAAGTTGCATGTGGGAAGCAGCAGAAGAAATTTTTACACCTTTAGGTAAACGTGTACGTAGGGACTTGTCCGATGGAGACCCTGATTATGAATCAGATTTTACTGTAATTAAAAAGGCAAACATGCCGGCAATATTAACAGAAAACTTTTTCTATACAGACCCAGAAGATTGTAGATTTATGAACTCCGAAGCCGGATTAAATGCTATAGCAAGGGTACATGTTGAAGGTATTGCAAAATATGCTAAATTAAAATATAATATCGGTTAATTAATAATTCATAAAATAATATTAATTTTTAAAAAGGGGAGGTTTCCCCTTTTTGTTTTTAAAAATTTTTCATATATTTAATATAAATAAACTTTAATAAATTAAACATCATGAATGGAAATAGTTTTTATAAAAAGAAAATATTACCCTGCCTTAATGAATTATATAGTTCTTCCGAATGTATAAATGGAAAGACTTATTCCTTTGATCAATTATTTGAATATGCACCTATTATGAAAGAAGAAGATAATAGAAAAACATTACCTTGTGGTGCTTTTTATATTGATCACGAAAAATATGATAATATCAAGAAAAAATATCAAAAAGGATTACCTTATTATTGGAAATTTCCTTACCGTAGCGAAATGTACCCGAAAGGTGAAGAATGGGAACAGTTACAAAAAGATTATCAGAATAATCCCAATGATGAAAAAATTGCCAAAAGGTATAATGATACTATAGAATTTATGAGAAGAGATGCTCTTTGGGATGATTATTACAAAAGACTTTGTGATATTTATAGTAGAAGAAAATCTAAAGAAATTACTGGTCCAGAGGCTAAAAAGTTACGTGATGCTCTTGCAAAAGAATTTAATTGTCAACATCGTTCTCGTGAAAGGGAATCAATAGATTATGCATGCGCATTCTATGGTCCGACAGTAATTCGTGATTATTATGATAAAGTAAAAAAATATTATGAAGGAACCATCCCCGAAGAAAAAGATCATTCACTTGCAAAATTTGACGCAAACGTTTTTAAGAAATTTGAAGAAAATATAAATAGTTTAAGAAAAATAGAAACAGAAAATTAATGTTTATTTTGTCACAAAATAAACATTAATTGACATAAAATTATGGCAGAACACACAGAGAGAAAAAGATATTATATCCATAGAAAAAAAGTCTCTGCTTACAGAGAAAACGAAACTATGGCTGTTACCAACAATGGAGAATTGAATGAGATGGCAATACCAAGAAAGAATTATTTTGATATAGCACTCGCTCAATCAAAACCAGTTTTAGCTCATATTGGGAAAATATGTGTCTTAGGAAACTTAGAAAGGTTTAAGGGGAATGTTTCTCATTGGGAAGATGAAATCGGGACACAAATATATGATCTTGGTCGAATAGATGTGGACAATGATGATAAGCAATGTAAGATAAAGAAGAAAGCCTTTGTTCAATCTTTCATAGAAGGTCGTTTGGGCAGGAATTTCTCCGAATATGACGAAAAGATGTATAGTTATTTTATAGACGGTCTGGAGGATGAGTTTAAGGGTGAAATCGAAAAGGATAAAAACCTCCTTAGAGATTATCTTCAAAAAAACAGTATAGATGTAAAAGACATTGCGTTAAAAAACAAAGAAAGGATAAAGACGTATTTAGAGTCGTTTGTACCTCTTCTGTCTATAAGAGATGTAATTACGCTAAAAGAAGAAGCAAAAAAGGCAGCTCATGCGTTTTAGATAAACCACGGCGCACGCCCTCTTATTCGCTCATTGAGGTTCTTAGGTGTATTTAACGGTTAAATAAACATTTAAACAAAACTTAATATTTTAGTAAAATAATTAAGATATATAATAGGTAGCAGTACTACCGAATTTAAGCTTGTGGACTATCCAACTATGGATGACAGACTTGGAAACAAGGCACTAAAAAGTAGTGGTAGGTTGAAGCAAGAAGTTAATAAAGCATGAAGTTTAATTTTGTGTAAGTTTTAACATACTGTCGCAACGTCCCGTGTCTTCGGGCTATTGTGCCGATGGCCGAGCCACGGGCTTTCTGATACTAAAAAGAAAAAACCTTTTGGGTTTTGGATGTGCGCCGTTTTGGAACGCAAAAAATACAAACAATAATCAATTGTAATAGTGATAATAATTAATATATGAAACGAAGTTTAAACATACTAATTGCTTGTGAGGAAAGTCAGACGTGTTGTAGGGCTTTTAGGGAATTGGGTCATAACGCTTATAGTTGTGATATTTTAAAATGCAGTGGAACATTTTTTAATACTGATAAAATTGAACCTCACCCCGAATGGCATTTTAATCACGATATTGCTACCGTGCTTGATAAAACTGATTTAACACTTCAAAATGGTTCTAAAGTAATAATAGATGGTGATTGGGATTTGATGATATGTCATCCACCATGCACCTTTTTGGCTGTATCTGGTGCTGCATGGTATTATCATCCAGATGACAAAGACAAACCTCTTAATGAAAGAAGACCACATCCAAAATATCTCAACAGAGCAAAAGATAGAGAAGAAGGTATAAATTTCTTTATGTTTTTAGCAAACGCTGATGTGAAACGTATTGCAATAGAAAATCCTGTAGGTGTCATGAGCACAAGATGGAGAAAGCCCGATCAAATAATACAACCCTATATGTTTGGCGATCCATACTCAAAGAAAACATGTTTATGGTTTAAAAATCTAAGACCACTTCATCCATCTAAAGCAACCAATGATAGGGGTGAGCGTATATATTTTGATAGTGGGAAATCCATGCCAAAATGGTACTCTGATGGATTTACAAAATCTAAAACCCCCGAAGAGCGGCAAATTTTACGTTCAAAAACTTTTCCTGGTGTTGCAAGAGCAATTGCAGAACAATGGTCAATTCAAATAGCCGCATCTGAAAATTTATTAGATGAAGTTGAGTGGACAATAATTGGTCATGATTATTTAGAACTTCTTGATAGAATGACGGGTGGTATTCATTATAAATCTTCAATTGTTGATAATAAAATCGAAAGAAACAAATATCCCGCTATTTTTAATGAGAATCTTCTTAACGAAATAGAAAACAGAGAGCAGTCTCTTATTGATTTTTGGAAAAGACGTGGATAACTTAAGAATTATAAAAGAAAACAGTAAGAAAAGAAAGGGGAATAAACAATGAAAAGGTTTAATGTTGGCACGATTAAGATGAATATACAAGAAAACGGTTTTCCAAAAGGTCTTGTTCTTAATAGAGAATTAACCATAAGGGAATGCCGTTATATAATGAGAGAGCTGCTTGGTATTGATATACAAACAATAGATTGTTTTGAGTTTTCAGAAGATTATAAAGATTATAATACGGATTTATGCAAAGATGTAAACAATTGGCTTAGGGGTGATTGTGACGAAGATAGGATTATGGAATATGCATATGATTGTTCTGATGAACCACTTGGCATGATGAACCTTATACCAATTATTATATATCTAAAAAAGAAAAATATTATGGATTGATATGGTTATATTATATATGATACTATGTTAGATATGATAAAACCTTTTAGAAAAGTTAAGATTGAATATAAAACATATCAAAAATCAAGAGGTGGAAGAGGATCTGTAGCCGGAAGTAGTGAAATATTATTTATACGTACAAAATGAAAACTATTCATAATATTTACATCGGAGCATCGCAAAAGATGCACCATACACAAAACAACTCAGTTGACCTTGTTATTACTTCTCCACCATACCCAATGATTGAAATGTGGGATAAGATAATGGGGAAACAAAACCCTAAAATTATGGAATCTTTACAAACCGAGCCTGACATTGCATTCGAATTGATGCATGCAGAATTAGATAAAGTTTGGCAAGAATGTTTTCGTGTTATAAAACCAGGTGGTTTTTTATGCATAAACATAGGTGATGCAACAAGAACCGTAAATGGAAATTTCAAACTTTACAATAACCATAGTAGAGTATCAAAAGCATGCATGGATAAGGGATTTGTTGGGTTACCAAACATCATTTGGAGGAAACAGACTAATGCACCAAATAAATTTATGGGAAGCGGTATGTTACCTTGTGGAGCATACGTAACTTTGGAACACGAATGGATTTTGATTTTCAGAAAAGGTGAAAAGCGAGAATTTAAGACAAGCGATGCGAAATTAGACCGTATGAAAAGTTCATTCTTTTGGGAAGAACGAAATGTTTGGTTTTCTGACATTTGGGATGTGAAAGGAACAAAACAAAAATTACAAGGTAATTCATCAAGAGAACGAAGTGCTGCTTTCCCTTTTGAGATACCTTATCGTTTAATCAACATGTTTTCTCAAAAAGGTGATACTGTATTAGATCCATTCCTTGGAACAGGAACAACAATGCAAGCCGCAATCTTGTTGGGTAGAAATAGTTGTGGTTACGAGATTGATGCAAATTTAGAATCAATTATTAGAAATAACATCAATGAGATAAAAATTGATTCATATAACAATTTAATTAAACAACGTTTTAACAATCATGTAGATTTTGTTAAAAATAGAATTGCACAAGGTAAAGAGATAAAACATTTTAATTCTATTATGAATATTCCTGTGATGACAAAGCAAGAAGAAAAAATTGAATTTAATTATCTTGAAAGCATTTTATTGGATTCTCAATCTGGTCAATATTTTGTTTCTTATTTATAAAAATAAATTTTATTATACATAAATTATATAGAAATACCAGAACAATATATTAAAAAATAAGAACCTGAAAAATATATGTCTTTTGTTCTTAAATTTAATGAATTATTAGAATATTTAAAACCGTATAGTTTTATAGCACATGAAAGTTTTTTTGATAATTTAACTATAGATGGAATATATAAATCAGAAAATAAAATATCAGAAGGGTTTAATTTTGGATTTTCTCTAATCACCTCACGAACTTCATAAGTTTTATCTTCATCATAATAATAAAATATATGATCTTTATTCTTCATTTTATTTAATTCATCTGGTGTAAGATAAGAGAAATCAATATAGTTATAAAAAGAATAATCATTTAATTTATCATATTCTGTAACTATAGATTGTTTATTTAAATCATAAAATTTTCTTAACTCATGTTTAATATCTTCATCCCAACCCTCTTTAAGATTTTCAAAATTATTATATCTATCTCTCTTTTTATATCCATAATCAGGATATTTAAAATATTCATTTTCTTCGGGTAATTCCCATCTTGATTCGTTTAATCTATAAAATTTGTTATACATAATTAATAATTTATTATTATATTTAGGAAATATCACAATGTAAACCATTACAATAGTAGTCAAAATTTATATAAAAAAGACCGAGATAATTTGTATATTCAAATATATACTTTTTTATAACACACGAGAGTTTATTAGAATAATACATGATTTTAGAATCAAAATTATACTTGTCATCTCTAAACAAAATATCAGAAGGGTTTAATTCTGGATGCTTTCTAATCACTTTACGAACTAAATAAGTTCTATAATTAAAAAAATTATAATAATCTTCATAATCTTCTGTATTACATGTATGATAATAAAAATTTAACTCATCTAATGTAAGAATAGAAAAATCAATATAGTAGTAATAATCCTGCTCTAAATTATCATATTGTGTAACTATTTTGTTTCTATTTACCCAATAAAACTCTTTTAAATAATCAATTATTTCATTATCCCTTTCTTCAAAAAATTTATATTTAGAATATTTAACATCATAAATATCTTTATTATAATTAGGGTATTTAAAGATATCTCTTTCTTCAGGCAATTCCCATCTTGATTCATTTAATCTGTAAAATTTGTTAAACATATTCAGTTTTAATAAAATTTTTTAAACCCAATAACCATACATTAGTATATCTTTTCCGAGAGAAATTAATTTATTATCAACTGTATATATTAATGTATAAAATTCTATTACAACATTTAATATTTCTGATAAATCATAATAATATCTTATATCTGAAAACAAAATACTCGAAGGATTTAAATTAGAATACTCTCTAATAACTTTACGAATTTCATAATTTTTATACTTTTTAGGAAATTTAGGTGTAAAACTAACATACTCTTTTGAAATTTTATTTTCATATTTCTTTATTTCTTCCTCTGTTACTTTAGGGAAATTAATATAAAAATATTTATTATTATGTTTCAATTCATCACATTCTGTAACTATATAATCTTTATTTTCATTATAAAATTTTGTTAACTCTTTAATTATATGTTTATCCCAACCTTCTTTAAGATTTTTTTCTTTAATATAATCATATTCTTCTTTATCATATCCATAATTAGGATA
>JAEEGL016586736.1_pt1 | contig 27439 bp, 23 predicted proteins | sample 9134231 | NCBI WGS metagenome assembly JAEEGL01 (sample SAMN16246548, study PRJNA631951) | gut metagenome | biome: gut microbiome; feature: rumen; material: fiber-attached | host: Bos | place: Iran: Karaj | collected 2018-10
AAAATATGAAATGAAATTCAAGTAATCCGAACTTTGCAAATCCAAGATAGGTTAAACGAAGTGAAAACCGAAGTAGCGAAAACCGAAAAGAACAGGAACGCAGTGAAGTGAATGACAGGTTTTCGTGAAGAAAAATTCAAGATAGAAAGCCTTGTAAGTCTGCAATCGACACACGAAGTGCTAGGCGAACCTCAGTGAAAATCCTACTACCAAATAAATCCCCATAAATATTACACAAAAGCATTAAAAAAGGGTTAAAGCCCAAAAGCTAAAACCCTTATAAATAAATGGTTGCGGGAGCTGGATTTGAACCAACGACCTTCGGGTTATGAGCCCGACGAGCTACCAGACTGCTCCATCCCGCGATGAAATTTTTAAATTTTCAATTTCTCAAACTATTCAGACAAATAAAATCTAACCATAACTAATCTGCCTGACTTGCAATTACATTATGTAATGCTAAAATCAAAAAATCAACCCTTTTGTAAAAAATATTAAACAATACCTACTCTATAGCATTTCAGTCGGGTCAACATCAACCAAAAATTTTATATCGGGTAAAAGTTTCAGCTGCTTTATGAAATTTATAACCAAACTGTGTCCTTTTTCACCAAGTGTATTCTTTATTAGAATCTGAAAACGGTATTCATTATTTATTTTTGAAATAATACATTCTGATGCCCCCAGTATCTCTATATTTTCTGTCAAATGACTGTTATCAACGAGATTTCTTAATCTCATGGCTATTTCATCAGCTATTTTTTCTGCCCGATACTGCATTTTTGAACTGATTATAAATCTTATCAATTTTGAATACGGCGGGTATGAAAACTCATATCTATTTTGAATTTCTTTTGCATAAAACGCCTTATAATCCTGATACTTTGCATTATTAAGCGCATAATAATCGGGAGCATAAGATTGAAAAATAACCCTGCCATTAGTTTGCCCTCTGCCAGCTCTTCCTGCAACCTGCGTAAGCAGTTGAAATCCTCTCTCTTGTGCCCTAAAATCAGGAAGATTAAAGCTCTGGTCTGCCATCAAAACACCTACCAAAGTTACATTACTGTTATCAAGTCCTTTGGCTATCATTTGTGTTCCTATGAGAATATCTATTTCACCTTTTGAAAACTTTTCCAAAAGCTCGATATGTAAATATTTTTTATTCATAATATCACTATCTATTCTTGCAACCCTTGCTTCCGGAAAATCTTTTCTCACATATTCTTCAACTTTTTGAGTACCTATACCATATTGTTTCAGCGTATAAGCACCACATTCGGGACAAACGGTAATCGGCTTTACTGAATAATTACAATAATGACAACGCATAGAATCGGTCATTTTGTGATAAATAAGCGGAATTGAACAATGAGGACATTCAAGAACATATCCACAGGATTCACATGTTATACTTGTTGAAAACCCTCTACGATTTACAAGAAGAATAGTTTGTTTTTTATCGGCAAGATTTTGATTAATCTCGTTTCTAAGAGTATTTGAAAAAATACTGTGATTTTTCCTCATCTGTTCAACTCTCATATCAACTATTTCAACTTTAGGAAGCTGCGCATTGTTGTAACGCTGAGTAAGAGTAAGCAATTTGTTAGAATTAAGGGCTTCATAATAAGAATTTATATCAGGAGTAGCACTGCCTAAAACAAGGCAAGCCCCTTCCTCTTTTGCTCTTTGTCTTGCTAAAGTTCTTGCATCATAGCGTGGATTGGTTCCTGTCTGTTTATACGAACTTTCATGTTCCTCGTCTATAATAATAAGTCCAAGATTTTTAAGAGGTGAAAATATGGCTGACCTTGCACCAATAATTATTTTCATCTTATTTTCTCTGATTTTTCTTATAATATCGAACTTTTCTCCGTCAGAAATACTACTGTGCCAGAGCGCAACTTCCTCTGTCCCAAATTTTTTAGATAAACGATGTGCAAGCTGCGAAGCTAATGCAATTTCCGGAACCAAAAAGATAACACTTTTCCCTCTATTCAAAACATCTTTTATTAAATGGAAATAAATTTCGGTTTTTCCGGAAGCAGTTACACCATGAATAAGATAAGGAGATGTAATATTGTTTTCTATACCTTCTAATATCTTTTTATAAACAAAATTCTGTGCTTCATTCAACGAAGCAAGCGGTTCAAGATTATTATCAACAAAGGGTTTTAAAGAATTTCTGAATAATTCTTTTTCAACAAAAATAATATTTTTATTCTCCTCAAGTTTTTTTATAACAGAACCCGTCGTTTTACAAGCTTTGATTAGTTGTGCTTGAGTGAACTCCTTTTCATTGTTGGCTTTTAAAAACTCCAAAATTTCAAGCTGTCTTTTTGTCGTATTATCACTATTTTGATAAACAATTATCTTTTCGGTTTTTACCTTTTGTGAATTTTTAATCAGTATAGATGGAATAGCCGCTTCAATAACCGTTTGTAAGGTTGTTGCATAATAGTTCGCAACCCATTCAAGAAATTTCAAGTAATCAAGTGTAAAAACAGGATTTTCGTCTACAATAGAAAGGATTGATTTTGCTCTTATATTTTCGGGCAGATAATTTGTAAATCCCACAGCAAAAGCATTTATGGATTTTTGTCTGCCAAAAGGAACTTTTAATACTTGTCCTATCTTGATTTTATCTTTAAGATTTTCCGGAATAATATAACTGAAAGTCTTTGTATCAATAGGAGAAATATTAACTAAAACTTGTACATATTTAAAATCTTCTCTCATTATTTAATTATAGAACAAAAACAACTTCAGAAAAAGCAATATTGGAAAATAAAACAATGACTCTTGGACAACTTGCAGCTAAACCATTCGATTCAAACCCATAAATGAAATAACAATATCCGGAGGAAAAGTTTCAGCTTTAGCTATAAAAGGCAATTCTTTGGCCGATGCCCCTGCTGAAGCATTAAAATTCGCAAGAGAACATAACCTACCGGTTTATATCCTCGGAGAATAATAATGCGTAATACGTAAGGTGTGCACTGCCAACCATGCAACAAAATTAACATTTCTATCTTTGCGAGGCAGATTTGTATATTTGTGAAACTTTTTATGGTGAAGATTGCGATGAAATGTAATATTTTGCTCTTGCAAAATATGGAATGGAATTCAAGCAATCTGAACTATACATATCAAAGATGGTACCTAACATTTGTACCCGCAGACAATCCATTATTATACTTTTACTTTCTGGATTGCTTCGTCACTACGTTCCTCGCAATGACACAAAATCCAACAAAATCAATACGTGCAGGCGGACATTTTCACCAATAAATTATTATTAATTCGGAAGTAATCCTGCTATTTTGATATCTTTAAATTGACCGTTAAAAATATAATCCGTTCCCTCTTCACCGGTTGCAATAACTTTTGCAAGATAAGCCCCTAATATAGCTTCCAAAACGCTAAACGGAAGCATATTATTAGGAAGATTTTGAATTTTTAATTTTTCTTTAATCTCCATATTTAAAAATTTGCATCCTGCCGGAGTATTATTTTTCATATAAGGTTTTATATTTAAAGAAGTTGCCATATAATTACTTGAATATCTGTAAATTTCATACCCTTCCGATGAAAGTTTTTTGCAAAAATCTTTTCCTCTGTCAGAAAATCTTTTGTCCCAGCCTTCTCTTGCTTCAAAATTTCCGCCTACCTTCAAAGGATGATATAATTTGGCTTCCAATTTCCATTTTCCGTTTAACATCTCATAATAATCCGGCATATCAATACATATAACAGAATTGTATTTTCCTGCTATGTTTTTTACACAATTTGTCAGCTCCTCAATAGAATAAGCTTTATCCATCCTAATTAATTCATTTTTACGATTAATAATGCAAATTCCGGAGTCTTCGTTTGAATTTTCTCCGATTGTAATACCTATAAAACTGTCAATAAATCTGTCTATCATAAAAACATTCCAATTATTTTGTAGTGTGAGTATAATTCGTCAGAGAAAACACCGGGGTTTCTTGATTTCATTCTTTTTATTTCTCCAAAAGCTTTAAAAAATTTGTATCTTGAAAAATAAACATCCGCCAGAGTATATGAAAATAATATATTATCAGGATTTTCTTTTACGAGCTCTTCAAATTGTTTTTGTGCTTTTTTATAATCTTTAAGTTTAATATAAGAAAAACCTATGATTTCATTAGCTCTTTTTTCATCATTATAAGAATTTGCAATACCGGCAAAATCTATCGCTTCTTCATAATTTCCCGCTTCAAAAGAAGTAACTGCTAAATTATAGTAAGCATTATAAAATTCAGTACTTTCCTTAGCAAGCTTTATTGCAGAGAGAAAAGCATTTTTTGCCTCGGTATAGTTTTTTGTTGCAAAATATCCTTCTCCCAAATCCATATAAGATATATAATTCCCTGAAATCATTGTCATATAAGTTTGTGATTCTTTAAGTTTTTTTTCTGCCATTTTTTCCTGACTGCCAAAGACAACTTCCGGATAATATAAACCATAATTATAATCACAAGAATAATAATGGTTTGTAATATCAGGAATTGTATTATAAAGGAGTTTAATCGTATTAATATCTCTGTCAGAAAGAGTTTTTTTCGATATTAATAAAGTTTCTATCTCTCCTGCCCAAGTTGCATCATTATTTGTAGGATACATAACATCATCTCTGTTATAACTATGTCCTGATATACCAAGTGCATGCCCGATTTCATGCAAAGAGAGATTATATATTTGATTACCGGTAAATTCCGTACCGTCTATATCGTTTTTCTTAAACTTTATTGTAGTTTTTGAAAGATTTTTGCCTGAATAAACAGGAACGGTTGAACCTAAAATTTCTATCTTTTTTCCATACTGTTCAGTAGCACCGGATATACTGTCAACAAAACTGATATCTATATCTGAATTTTCATCATTTGTAAATTTAAACACTAATTCCCCGTTCAATGCTCTACTCCAATCATAAAAAGCTTCTTTTATTTGAGCAACATAAAAATCTGGTGTGGAATTCTGTTCTATTTTTACAACAATAGGAAATTCTTTATTCCAGTGAATAATATTGGAATTCGTAGGAGTATGATCAATATAATTTGCACCGGCTTCAGAAAGTATCTCTATTCTTTTACGTTCAAACAATGAATTAATCCTGCCATTAACTTTTTGGTTATTATAATTAGTTTTTAATTTAATCATTTCTTTTTGGACTATAGGATAAAATTTCATTTTTTCCATAGTAGAATAATATCTCGGAACATATTTCTTATTATCCATTTTTGTAGCAAATGCGTTTTTATAATTTTTAAAAGCTTCTTCAACATTACCTTTAGAATAAGCTTTATTTGCTTTATCTAAAAAATAAGCATTTAAAATATTTTGGTTGAAAATTAAAAATAACAGAAAAATTGTAATTAAACTGTATATTACAATTCTTAACTTATTAGCATTTGAAATATTATTCTTCTTATTAGCATTTTTATTTTCTATATCTTTAAGATAAGTATTTTGCGAATTAAAATCATTCCCCAAATCTATATTCTTGAAATTATTAAATGAATTATTATTATCCATTATTACTATCCATTTCTTCTATTCTTATTTTTAATGCTTTGAATTTATCATTATCCGGTTCAATTTTTAATGCCGAATCTACAGAAATTATAGCATTATTTTTGTCAGAATTGAAGAAATAAGATTTTGCTAAATAATAATATATTTTTGGATTATCAGGATTTATCTCTTTTGCACTGTTAAAATACTGAATGGCAGTTTGATAATCAGCTTTTGACTCCATATAAATAATACCCAAATAAATATTTGCCCATTCATTTAAAGTATCAAGCTCTAAAATGCTGTTCAATACAGAAATAGCTTCATCTATATTACCCAATTTATAATTCATGAGTGCATATTCATTTAAAAACAGCGGATTTTTTTCTATTTCACAAGCCTTTTCATAAAATTTCAAGGCAGAGTCATAATCTTCATTCAGTGCCGATATATTGCCTAAGTTATACAAAGCAAACGAATAATTTGGATCAAGTTCATAAGCCTTTTGATAATATTCACAAGCAATTTCAGGTTTTTCATAATATAAAAGGTAAATATTACCTAAATTTGAATAAGCCCACGCATTATTAGGCTGAAATTCCATAAACTGCTCCAAACATTTTTTTGCTTCTTCAAATTCACCTATTTTATAATAGAGTGCACTCAGTTCCTGATAACAATTAGCACTATTTTTATTAAAAGATAGTGCTTTATTAAAAAAGGTAATTGCATCAGTATAGTTTTTTAACTTTTGATAACAAAGTGCCGTTTTGTAACATAAATCTTCACCTTCACCGGATATTGCAATAGCTTTCGATAAGTAATCAATAGCATGCTCATAATCTTCCAAATCAAAATAAAAATCACTTATACTTTTTAAAACTTCAATATTATCAGGAGCTAAGTTAAGCGCTTTTGTAAAATATTCTAATGCTTTTTCATTTTGCTTGGTTTTTTTATATACCCATGCCAAATTATTAAATGGTTTAAAAAATTCAGGTTCACATCTGATAGCATTTTTGAAAGCTATTATTGCTTCTTCATAATGCTCTTGCCTAAAATATATAAGTCCTAACTCATTATGAACTTCCGCATTATCGGGATTTTCTTCCAAAGCATTCAAAAATGATTTTATCGCAAGAGGATACAATTTTGCCTTACTTTGCAAATATCCTTCCTTTATCCAATCAAATTTTAATGTTGTAGAATTTTCCATGGGACCATTATCTTAACGTTAGCTTAATTTTATTATATTTTTTTAAATGCTAATTTGCAATAATTTTAACAATAATTTTAATATTTTGTAAAATTATTAGAAATTACAAATCAAAAGCAGGGATAAAAAGATTTCCCTGCTTTTGATTAAATTTAATTTTACAATACTTATGCGGCAAATTTTCTTTTAAAATGATGCTTTGCTCTTCTTTTTTGTTTGCCGAATTGACTATAATCCCTGTCATATAATGCTTGTTTTATAAATTGGTCCATATCTTTTTTAGAAACATCATGTATATCAAATTTTTGATAAACTTTAAAACCTAATTCCTTTAAACCTGCTTCAACTTCTTTATCAAGAGCTTGAGGAACTGATATTCTTACATGTCCTAAACGATTATTGCGATATAAATGGTTTGGATAATTGTCAGCAAACTCTTTAAGCATTTCTTTTTTATGAGGGGTAATACCTTGTTCTGAAAGGGGTATTCTGTAAGTTGATGTAAACGAAATTCTTTGAATCATAATTTTCTCCTATCCTATCTGCAATTATTTAAAAACCTATAAAAATTTTTTTTGTCAGTTAGTTTTAGAAAATTATAAATTACTTTACATAAATACAAACAGAATGTAGAAAACAATATAATAACTTTTGTTTATTAATGATACTTATTAATTTTAATTTCCAAAAGCTAATTTAATATCTTCTTTAATCTGTTTTTGTAATTCGTTTTCATTTTTAAATTTTATTTCATTTCTTAAAAAATCAACGAATTCAAATTCAACATTTTTATTATATATATCTTTTTCAAAATCAAAAATATGTACCTCTAATAAAGGAGAATTTATATCAGAAAAAGTCGGACGCAAGCCAAAATTTGCAATAGCATTATATTTAATATTTTCAATTGTAATCAATCCTTTGTATACACCAAAAGCCGGAATAACTTTCTTGTCAGGAATAACTAAATTTGCCGTTTTGTAATTTATTTTTTCGCCTCGATTTGCTCCTTTGAAAACTTTTGATTTTATCTTGTAATTGTATCCTAAAAGTTCTCTGACTTTTTTCATATTTCCTTGTTTAATAGTATTTCTAATAAGAGTAGAACTGATTATTTCGTTTTTCGATTTTACATTTTCGGTTACATCAAGTATAAAATCATCCTCTTTGGCTTTTTGTTCAAGAAAAATTATATCACCCGATTGATTTGCTCCGAATTTAAAATTAAAACCTACACTAATTGATTTGGGATGAAAATTTGAAATGACACTTTTATAATAATTTTCTGCATTAGTTAATGCTAAATCTTTTGTAAAATCAGCCATTATAATAATATCAAAACCCATATTTTTTAATATTTCTATTCTCTCTTCATAAGTTGTAATAAATTCCGGTTTTACGTTCCACAAGACTTCAACAGGATGATTTTTAAAAGTAATAACAGCACTTTGGGTTCCAAGTTTTTTTGAATAAGAGAGAGCGCTGTTTAATACTTTTTTATGTGCGTTATGAATACCGTCAAAAAAACCGAGTGCAATAGATGTATCTTTCGTTTTTAAATGTAAATTCTCGCTAATAATCATAAAAATATTTTAATATAAAAGTTTATATTTGTTGCAAATTATATTTTATTTATAGATTTATATTTTTTTAGTGCTAGTATTATAATAGATATGTCGTGTGGAGTAAACTGAATGAACGAAACAACATGTGATAAAGGAGTTATTAATAAAGATTCTGATAAAATATCCGGAGCAAGAATATTATTAGAATGCTTAAGAAAAGAAGGCGTCGATGAAATTTTCGGTTATCCGGGAGGCAGAGTACTTGATATTTATGATGAATTATATAAATGTGATTTTATAAAACATTACTTAGTCAGACATGAACAAGCTGCTGTCCATGCAGCTGAAGGTTATAGCAGAACTACAGGAAAAGTCGGAGTTGCTATAACAACATCAGGTCCAGGTGCAACAAATGCTATTACAGGTATTGCAAACGCATACCTTGACGGTTATCCGATTGTTGTTTTTACAGGTCAGGTTTCTACAGATTTAATAGGTAACGATGCTTTTCAGGAAGCAGATATAGTTGGCATTACAAGACCTTGCTGCAAACATAATTTTCTTGTTAAAGATACAAAAGATTTGCCGAGAATAATAAAAGAAGCTTTTCATATAGCAAGAACAGGTAAGCCTGGACCTGTTGTGGTAGATTTACCCAGCAATATTCTTGTACAAAAAATAAAATTTAATTATCCTGACAAAATAGATTTACCGGGATATAATCCGACTTATGAAGGACACCCAAGACAAATAATAAAAGCATTAAAATTATTATATGAAGCAGAACGCCCCGTTATTATTTCCGGAGGAGGAGTCGTAGCATCTAATGCTTCGGAAGAATTAACAGCTTTAGCAAGAAAGTTACATATTCCCGTAGCCAATACTCTTATGGGAATAGGAACATTCCCCGGTTCTGACAAACTTTCTTTAGGAATGCTTGGTATGCATGGAAATTATTGGGCAAATTATGCCGTATCAAATTGTGATGTATTATTTGCTGTAGGTACACGTTTTAGTGACAGAATTACAGGTTCTTTAAAACATTTCTGCAAAGATACAAAAGTTATTCATATCGATATTGACCCTTGCTCAATAAGTAAAAATGTAAATGTAGATATTCCGATTGTAGGAGATGCAAAAAAAGTACTTAGCGATATGATTCTCCAAGCTTCAAAAAAAGAAAATGTATCAAATTATGATGTTAAAGATAATTGGTTTAAACAAATTGATGAATGGAAACAAAAGAGATGTCTGCCTGTAGTTAATTCGGACAAATTAGCACCTCAAAAAGTGCTCCAAACAATATATGAATATACAAAAGATAAAGAGCCTATTGTTTGTACCGAAGTTGGACAACACCAAATGTGGAGTGCACAAATGTTTGAGTTCAATAAACCCAGACAATTCGTTACCTCCGGTGGACTCGGTACGATGGGTTTCGGTTTTCCTGCCGCTATAGGTGCCGCTGTTGCAAATAAAGATAAATTAGTTTTCAATATAGCCGGAGACGGAAGTATTCAAATGAATATTCAAGAATTGATGACTTGTGTTGATTATAACTTGAATGTAAAAGTATTCATAATTAACAACGGTTATCTTGGTATGGTTCGTCAATGGCAGGAAAAAATCTATAATAAACATTATTCGCAAACTCATATATCAAGTCCTGATTATGTAAAACTAGCCGAAGCTTATGGAGCAAAAGGCTTTAGAGTTGATAAAGAGGAAGATATTATACCTGTACTCAAAAAAGCAATTGAGTATAAAGGGCCTGTTTTTGTTGATTTTGTTGTTGAACCGTTTGAAATGGTTTATCCGTGGGTACTTGCGGGGCAGCCGATAAATAACGTATTATTATCAAATGATGAGCCTTAGGAGGGAAAGTTATGCAACACACATTATCAGTACTTGTACAAAATGAAGCAGGTGTATTGTCCAGTCTTTCCGGACTTTTCTCCGGCAGAGGCTATAATATAGAAAGTTTAACCGTTGCACCTACATTGGATAATGAATATTCAAGAGTGACAATCGTAACTTCAGGTGATGAAAAGGTGATTGAACAGATTTGCAAACAGCTTCACCGATTAATATACACACTTAAAGTTGCAGATGTATCTAAAGAAAATGCAATAGACAAAGAGCTTATTTTAATAAAAGTTACCGCAAAAGATGAGGTTCGCTCAGAAATCTTAAGAATAGCGGAAATCTTTAATGCCCAAATTGTTGATGTTTCACCAAAAACTTATACATTACAATTTGTCGGAGATGAGGCTCAAGTTCGTTCAATAATTGAACTTTTAAGACCTTTAGGAATAAAGGAGCTTGTTCGTTCAGGATTAGTTTGTATCACAAAAGAAAATCAGTTTTTAATGAATTCAAATACAGTCAAATAAGGAGGGAATTATGACAACTGAAACACAATTAAAAATCTATTATGACAAAGACATTGACACACAAAAATTATTGAACAAAAAAGTAGCTGTTGTCGGCTATGGTTCACAAGGTTATGGACAAACATTAAACCTCAGAGATAGCGGAGTTGAAGTAAAATCAGCACTTAGAGTTGACGGAGCTTCTGCAAAAAAAGCTAAAGCTGAAGGACTTGATGTTTTATCTATAGAAGATGCCGTTAAATGGGCAGATGTAGTTCAAATTCTTATTCCTGATGAAATTCAAGCACAAGTATTTGAAAAACAAATCAAACCGTATATGAGAGCAGGACAATATTTATGTTTTTCTCACGGTTTCAATATTCACTACAAAAAGATTGTTCCGCCTGCTGATGTAAACGTAATCATGGTTGCACCAAAAGGTCCTGGACATACTGTAAGAAGTCAATATCAAGAAGGTAAAGGTGTTCCTTGCTTAATTGCTGTTGAACAAAATCCTTCAGGTGATGCAAAAGAAGTAGCACTTGCTTATGCAGCATTAATTGGCGGAGCGAGAGCAGGCGTTATCGAAACTACATTCAGAGAAGAAACAGAAACAGACCTTTTCGGTGAACAAGCTGTTCTTTGCGGAGGTTTAACATCACTTATCCAAGCAGGTTTTGAAACACTTGTTGAAGCAGGATATTCACCATACATGGCATATTTTGAATGCTGCCACGAAGTTAAATTAATTGTTGATTTGATTTTCCAAGGCGGTATTGCTGATATGAGATATTCTATTTCTAATACAGCAGAATATGGTGATTTTGTAAGCGGCCCAAAAGTTATTACAAAAGAATCAAAAGAAGCTATGAAAGGCATTTTGAAGAGAATTCAAGATGGCAGCTTTGCTGATGAATTTGTTGCTGACTGCAAAGCCGGATATCCGAAGATGAATGAATTCAGAAAAGAAGCACAAGCTCATTTGATAGAAAAAGTAGGCGGTGAATTACGTTCAAGAATGAGCTGGGGCGGAAACAACAAAATCATAGACAGATCACGTAATTAATATTATTATATTTTCAGGTCAGTTTATTTATAGGCTGACCTGATATTAACTAAAGGAATTTAATGAACAAAAAGATAGAAATATACGATACTACATTGAGAGATGGCGCACAGGCAGAAGGCATTTCTTTTTCCGTTACGGATAAGCTCAAAATAGTAAGACTGCTGGATGATTTGGGTGTTGATTATATTGAACTCGGATGGCCCGAAGCGAATTTCAAAGATGCAGAAATATTTCAAGCTGTTAAAAGTATAGAATTAAAACATGCAAAAATCGCAGCTTTTGGATGTACAAGAAAACCAAATATAAAAGCAAAAGATGATAAAATTTTAAAAGCTCTTTTAAATGCAGATACCTCTATAATCACTCTTTTTGGCAAAACTTGGGATTTTCATGTTACTGATGCGCTAAATACAACCTTAGAAGAAAATCTCAATATGATAAAAGATTCAATAGAATATCTTATCTCAAAAGGGAGACTGGTATTTTTTGATGCGGAGCATTTTTTTGACGGATTTAAAGCAAATGAAAAATACGCTTTAAAAGCAATTGAAACAGCCTATAACGCAGGTGCCAGCCGAATAATATTATGCGATACAAACGGCGGGAATATAAATACTCAAATTTATAAAACAATAAAAAAAGTAAAAGAAGCCTTGCCTGATGCGATGATAGGTGTTCATGTTCATAATGACTGTGATATGGCAGTTGCTAATTCCATTGCAGCAATTGAAGCAGGTGCCATTCAGGTTCAAGGAACAATAAACGGATACGGAGAAAGATGCGGAAATGCGAATATTTGTTCAATAATTCCGAATTTGCAATTAAAACTAGATTATGATGTTTTGGGAGAAAATCTCGAAAAAATATCTTATGTATCAAGACAAATTGCAGAAATAGCAAATAAGAAATCAAACCAGCATGCACCGTATGTTGGTATAAGTGCTTTTGCACACAAAGCAGGAATTCATGCCAGCGGAGTATCTAAAAATCCTGAAACCTATGAACACATACAGCCTGAAAAAGTAGGTAACATAAGAAGAATACTTGTCAGCGACCAAGCTGGTTTGGCTACAATAAAAAAACGCTTATCTTCCTTGAGATTAAATATAGATATTAAAGAAGAAGATATACCAAAAATTATTGAAAAAATAAAAAAACTTGAATGGGAAGGATTTGCTTTTGAAGATGCCGATGCTTCATTTGAAATTCTTATATTAAAAGTATTAAATCAAATGCCAAATTACTTTGAAATAAAAGGTTTTAGAGTAATTGATGATACAATATCCTCTTCTGTTGATTTCAATGCTGAAGCATCAATAAAAGTAAAAGTTAAAGATGAAGTATTGCATACAGTCAGTGATGGAGACGGACCAGTTCATGCATTGGACAAAGCATTAAGAAAAGCTTTAAAAGAAATATACCCTACTATAAATAATTTTAAATTAGCGGATTTTAAAGTTCGTATTTTAAATTCAAGTGACGGAACCGGTGCAAAAACGAGAGTTCACGTAGAAACAACCGATGGATTTACTCATTGGGATACTGTTGGAGTTTCTGTTAATATTACTGAGGCAGCTTATATAGCCTTAGTTGACAGTATATTATATGGCCTTTTATTGTATAAAATTACTCCTCTTAATGGTAAAATATAAAACAAATGAGGTTTTTATGAAGGAATTTGAACAACTTACTCAAAAAATAAGTAATGCAAAAAATATAATTCTTATTTCTCATATCGGGCCTGACGGAGATACAATAGGTTCAACTTTAGGATTTTACTTTTTAATAAAAGAAAATTTTAAAGCTAAGAATGTACATTTTGTTGTTCAGCACAGAATTCCACAAGTTTATGAATTTCTACCGGAAATAAATAAAGCTATTTTGACAAATTTTCAGGTTGAAATTGCTCAATACGATTTAGCAATAGCAGTTGATTGTGCTACTGCGGAAAGAATGGGCTATTTTGAAAAAATATTTTTTAATGCAAAAACAACAGCTAATATTGACCATCATATTACAAATCCGAATTTTGCTGATTTAAACTTGGTTGGAGATAATTTATCCAGTACAGGGGAACTTCTATACAATTATGCAATAAATCAAAATCTGAAAATTTCACAGAACGCAGCAACTTCTATATATACAGCAATATTGACCGATACCGGAGGTTTTAAATATTCAAATACTACTGCTACAGCATTATTTACAGGTTCAAAGCTCATAGATTTAGGTGCAAAACCTCATGAAATATACGAATACTGCTATGAGAAAAAACCTATGGCAATGCAAAACATTACTGCATATTCAATACTGAATGCAAAATATCTTTCTAATAACAAAATTGCGTATATAGTTATTGACCGAAAACTAATGGAACAATTTGGCGCATTGGATGAACATTTAGACGGAATATCTGAAGCTCTCAGAGAAACTGATTGCGTTGATGTTGCATTTGTTTTGAAAGAAACTGTTAAAGGAGAAGCAAAATTCAGTTTCAGAAGCAAAACCGTTGATGTATCAAAAATTTGCCAACAATTCGGCGGAGGAGGTCACATGCTTGCAGCAGGATGCTTACTTAAAAAAACATTACCTGAAGCTTTAGAACATGTTTTACCAAAGGTTATTGAACAGGTAGAAAAATGTTAGGAAGATTTTATCGTTTTGTATTATCTACAATACAGGCAGGTATTTCACAAGATTATACCGGTACAGCAGCAGAAATGGCATTTTATGCATTGTTTGCATTTTTTCCTGCCGTAATCGTTATGACTTCCTTATTTTCTGCTTTTGGTTCATCAAATATTATGCTTGATATATTACAATACTTTGGTGTAGTAGTTCCAGATTATGTACATGATTATATAATTTCGATGGCAAATGAACTTGTTACCAATAATAATGTAGGTTTTTTGACGTTCGGATTTTTAATATCAATGATAGTTGCTTCTAATGCTATGTTTGCAGTAATTAAGGGTATAAATCGTTCATACCACTTAAAAGAAACAAGACCTGTTTGGTACACAAGAGGACTTAGTATACTATTGATATTTTCGGTTGCAATTGTTATTTTTATCGGAACAAATGCTCTCGTTTTCGGAAAAATTATTTTATACTTCATAATAAAATATACAATTATTCCGGAACAAACAGTTGCTTTAATATCTATGTTCAGATGGCCTGCAATATTTTTGGCACTTTTCGCCGTTATATTTACAAATTATTACTTAGCTCCTAATATAAAAGGAAATCTTAAAGCTCAATTTTATTCAGCCATGCCGGGTACTTTTTTCTTTTGTTTCGCTTGGATATTATCTTCATGGCTTTTCAGTATATACCTTAATCATATAAACATATATGACAAGTTTTTCGGTGCATTGGGAGTTTTTGCCGTATTTTTATTATGGCTTTATTATACAGCAATAGTTATGCTTATCGGCGGTGAAATAAATTTCAGAATTTATGAAAAGATAAAAGACAAAGATAAAATGCTAAAAACAATAATATAATATGATAAGACCTGAAGATATAATAAAAGGCAATACTTGAAAAAACATACGCATTATAAAGAAATTAAGACAATATGGTATAAAATTTATTTTATCGAAATTATTTCTGGTTTTTCATTAGATTTACATTTATCTATCATCATTTTATATAAATTAAATACTTCTTCTACCGCTTTGTCCCAAGTTTTGTATAATGTTTGGAATGCATTTTCGCAAACTGAATTATATAATTCTTTGTTATCAATAATTTCAAGAATTCTTTGCGCATAAGCTTGAGCATCAAATTTTGATAAAAAGCCGTTAAAGTTATCCTCCACCATACAAGCAGTAGCGGTATTTTCCAAAAACAGTACCGGCGTTTTTTGAGAAGCTGCTTCTATTTGCACAATCGAAGAAGAATCATAGGCAGATGGAAACAACATTAAATTCGCTCTGGAATAATATTTTGCAAGAATATTTCTGTCCGTAACTTTTCCGCACAGAATAACTTTATCATTTATATTTAATTTGTTTATTTTTTTTCTTAACTTAGATTCATTTTGTCCTGAACCGACAAAAAGCATTTTAAATTTAAGTTCGGGACGTAATTCTTTTACTATTGCAATTGCATCAGCTATAAATAAAATATTTTTTAATGTTGTTAATCTGCCCACAAATATAAAAACAATTTCATCTTCACTTAAACCATGTAATTTATTTATATATTCACAAGCTTCTTCGTGATTTGTATAGAGCATTTCTGTTGCGTTATTCATTACTCTGGGCAAGCATTTATACTTGTAATTTTCATAATAAATTCTTGCAACTTCTTTATTAACAGCCCAGCATTCATCGCACTGATTAAACAGTTTAATTAATCTGCTGTTTAATTTGCTCGCAACTTTATCGATTTTAACGAGTTTTTTAAAATCCCGTTGAAATTGGGTGTGCATTGTAGCAATACAGGGAATATTTCTTTTTTTAGCATATTTTAGTCCGGCTTGCCCTAATGTAAAAGGTGAATGCAAATGTACTATATCTAAATCATAAGAATTTAATTTTGATAAAAATTTCCTGTCTATTTTAGGAAGGGGTAATGAATAGTCAAGATGCGGTACTTTTACTGATTTGCAACGTACAACCTCGTATGGAAACTGACTGTCATCAAATTTTTTCTTAGAATATTCAGGTACAAAAACTGTAACATCAGCATACTTAACAAGCCTTCTTGCATAATTATCTACGACCATTATAACCCCATCTGCCATAGGGAAAAATGAATCGTTAAATAATCCTATATGTAATCTTTTCTCTTTCATTATCTCACTATATTTAATAGTTTACATATTGAAATATAGCATAAAGCTTTTTTCAAGTAAACCAATTTGACTTTGCAAATAATGCTATCTATGAAAATATCCTCTTAAATGAATTTGATATTTTACCTGCAAATTGTTTTAATTTTGAAGATGAATTAGTTTGTTCCTGAAGATTATTGGTAGATGCCAATTTTCGATTTTTGCGATTTTTAGGATTGTCAAGCTCTGAAAAAAGTTGTTTGTCTGATTTTAAACTCTTGATGCCGTCATTCATCAAAGTTAGACGATGAAATCCTTCCCAATCAAATTCTACAGGTACAATATAATCTCTGCCTACATGATGTGAACCGTTTCCTACAACTATATCAGCAGAGGAAGAAACACATATTACATTATCTAAATCTGAATATCCTTCACCGCAGGCAGATAAATTACTGTCAGCGCCATATCCGTTGAAGGAAAATCCTCTTGTCTTACCGTGGCTTTTTGCTTCGGGTGAAGAACATACAAGTTCTGTTAATGAACCCCCCAAAGAAAATCCAGTTATTATAATTTCATCATTAGGATATTTTTCTAAAATTTCTCTGTAAATTTTTAAAGCTGCTTCCAGTTGGTCGGGCTTTTCACCTTTGGCAAGCTGTATATTACTTTCCCAATCTAAAGCATCATCAGTATCTTTATATGAAATTATTGTGCGCTTTGCATTTTCAGAACGCTGTACAAATACTTCAAATCCGTTTTTATCCTTTTGACTCTTATCATGTGTTATCAATTTATAATTATTATTTACTATTTTCCCTTCTCTGGAATTTTTTGTTGCATTATAAGCAAATTTTACATAAGCTGCATCTTTTTGGGATAAATTTTCGATATTTGTACTTTCAGGATTAACAAATTTTGCAAAATATCTTTGAAAAGGAATAATAGCATTTACAATCGGAATTTTATTAAGTTTTTCTACCCAAAAACCTGTTATATTCTTCGCAGAAAAATCTTCATCAGTCCATTTGTTAGGATCAAGTTCCAAATAATATTTATTCCCTTTTGTAAGTTTTCTCACACCTGCCGCAAGTGATTGAAATAAACTGCTTTCTTTTGCTACCTCTTTACAGTACCTTTTTATACCTGTTGAAACAGAATAAGTATTTTCAAAACTTTGGGGATTTAATTCTACATTGCACAAAATATAGTATTCCTTCTCTTTGTCCTGTATTTAAATAAAAACATTTTGCACTCAAAAATTGCGCTCTTCTTAACTTTAAAATATCTACAAAATGATTTTTAAAAATCATACACAAGAGAAATTGCACTTCAATATCTTAATTATTATTTGAATCTGCCTGTTTTTATAGCATTAGCAAAATAATTTATGAAATTAAGTTCATCACCGGTATCTTTATAAATAGGTTTACCATCCAGATACACCGTAAAATATTTATCTGTATCCTGCTCATTATTTTCAACTTCTACATCAAACCTTTTACCCGGCATAAATTTATCAATAGTTTCTATACTTCTTTGCAAAATTTTGGTATAATCATCAGTTCTTTTCTCATAATTCCTATAACTCGCAAGAACTTTTGCATCTTTTACTACTTTATTTCCTACTGAATTAAAATAAGCCCCAAAAGAAACAGAATTATAAATTTGCATAACACTAACCCCTAGTCCTAACCTAGCCATATTAAAAATGAAATAAAAATAATTTGCTATTAATTATAAATAATTGTAACAAAACTTAGGAAATGACATTGAGTCCGAATATTATTTTTTCTTAAACCAATTTACAGGATTAAGCATTTCTAATGCATCAGGTTTTTGCAAAAATTCGGGATTAACTTCACTATAGGCCGCATAAGGATTTTCTTCCAATTCAAATTTTGCATTATATGGTTTTGGATTTGTACGTTTTTCTCCGGTTAATCCTTTTTGTGCTGCAACCTCTTCATCTGTTAATTTATGTGCTTTAAAATTAGGGTCTTGCTTATTATATAAAGCATAACCACCTATTCTTTCCGCATAAGTAAAAATACTTGTATTATCATTAGAAGATGGCATCAAAAAAGAAGGATTATTTCCGCCTAAAAATATTGATGTTGCTCCTGTAGCCGGCTGCATTGGTTGCATTGCTTGCGGTTGTGCTGCCGGTTGAATTTTTTCTGCTGATACTGTATTTCTTTGAGATAAACCAAAAGCAAGCGTGGGTGAAAGTGAATTGGAAATTTTTTCTGTATTTCTTTCGGAATTTACTTGAGAAATTTTTGAATTATCTGTTTCAGAAAAAATACTTCTTGTCTCTTGAATAGCTGCTGCTTTAATTTCAGCCTGTTCTCCGCCTTCGTTTTTTTGAAGTTTTAATATTTCAGGTGTATTAAATTGTTGTCCGCCAAATATATTTTTGCCCATGACTGCTCTCTACTCTCTTATATTTAAATAAAAACTTTTTGTTTAAAAAAATTGCCTGTTTTTTAAAACTTTTGAAAATTATCTGAAATAAACAGATATTCCGTTCAACAATACAAAACCAAAATAGGTAACAATTTTTAAAAAATTCTTGCATGAAAATTTTTATATGCTACAATAAACTTTATCAATTATCCTATGTGTTTTTTATTAAAAATTTTCAATAACTTGGGGTTATTACGTTGATGTCATGGTGACATTTTGTTTAATTTGAAAACTGTAAAGATAATTTTGTTCATGAAGGTTAAAATTGTAAAAAATTATGAAGAAATACAATTTTTTTGGCAATTTTTTTCCTTTATGGTATTAGTAAATATAAGTGGTGTTAGTATTTCTACAAGGAGATGAAATTTATGAAGGTAAGTTCTATTGCATCTAGGGTCAATCCAAATTATTTCAGAAGAGCAGAAAATTTAAATTTACAAAGAACATCTAATGTAACGGATTATTCAATGAATGTTCAACCACTCAGAATGATTACATTCGCAGGCAACAAAATTGATGGTCAGGTTGCTTTGGTATCATCAGAATCAAAAGACTATGTTATGGTAGGCGGTGTATCTACTGTTTTAAAAGACTATCCGGCTAACGTTTTTGGTACAAAAGAATTTGATGAAAAGGCTCCTCTTATTATTCCTTATTACAATGGCGAACGTGTAATTGAAGAGAATACAGCAATAAAAGATGATAAAAAGAATAAAAAATTCATTGAAGCAAATGTTTTGAAGAAAGGAAATACACCCATATATACAAGAGCAGATTTAGTACCAACCATTATAGAAAATAAAAAGACAGGAATAAAAACTATAAAGAAAGGTCTTTCTGCTATACCTAATGCAGTTAACCCAAAAGATATTTTTGAATTAAAAGAAATAGCAAGCGGTGAAATGGAATGGAATGGTAAAATGGTACCAATTGCCGCTTACCAAGTAAAAGAAAATGATCCTCAAAAAATAAAGCAATTCGGTGAATATAGACCTCACTTTATGATTTATACTCCTGAAATGGCAGCTATGAAAAAACCTTATGAAACAGATTATGCAAAAGTTGCCTACGGTTCAAAAGCTAAAAACGGCGGAGAATACGCTCAATTTTGTAAAGCACTTGTAGAACTTCTTCCACAAATGGAAAAAGCAGGCCTCAACCCAAGACACATTTTATTAAATGACGGTCAATCAGGTTATGTTCCCGAATTCATTGCACAAAAACTTGCTAAAGGTGATGATTATTACAAAGATACAAAAATGAGCTATGTTCAACATAACCTTGGTGAAGGTTATCAACAAAAAATGAGTAAAGAAACCGCTTTCAGAAGTTTTGCAACTAATGATATGATTAATAATGTTGAAAAAGACCCTGTTTATATTAAAGCAAAACTTTTAGATGAAAGTAAAAACGTAGATTATACTAGAGAAGCATATTTCAAACCTCTGGTTACTCCTTTCTTGGGTACTGACGGAAAACCTTCCGCAAGTATGGTTCCGGTAAGATATGCGGAAAATAATAATATTAATCATATCAGTGCTGTATCTGAACTCTATGCTCAAGACTGTATAGATAACCCAAGAGTAGCAGTAGGTTTAACGGAACATTTACAAAAATTAAGCAAGATGGGCAAATTGTCAGGTATATTAAACGGTAGAGGATATAGTGATATTGACCCGACTAAACCAATTGGTATCGGTAACGTATATAATAAAAAAGTAACAGATAATAAAGGTAATGAACATGAGCCATTCCTTACTTTCGATAAAGACAAAATGTCTGTTGAAGAAATAATCAGAAGGAAAAAACAAAATGCTGCAAATCTTATCGGCAGATTACAACCGGAAATTGATGTTAAATATTCCATCGCTCACGCTAAAGGTAAAGGATTAATAGGTTATATTGATAAAAAATGGGCTGATAAGATTAACAACGGTGAAAATGTTACAACCTTTGTATTCTGGGGTAGAGCAGATGACCAAAAAGGCGCAAATAACGTATTAGAAGCATTTGCAAGATTCGCAAAATCTCCTGAAGGTAAAAATTCTATCCTTGTTGCAGGCGGAGAACTCGAAGGTCAATCGTCAGAACATATAATTCGTCATCAATTGGAAGAAATGAGCAAGGATAAGGATTTAGTTGGTAGATTTTGCTATATGGACGGTTTTGCACCAAATGCCGTTTTATCCAGCGCAGGTGATGCAGCAGTATTCCCTTCTCGTTTCGCTCCCTGTGAATTAACAGATTTAGAAGCAATGAGATTTGGTGCTACACCTATCGTTACAAACTTGCAAGGCTTGAAACAAAAGAATTTTGATATAAGAAATCCGAAAGAAGCTGACAGAGCCACAGGTTATAAAACAGATGCTCATTACTATATGGATGAAAAAGATGTTATCGCTCGCAGTGAATACTACGTAAGTGAAAAAGAAAGATTGATAAATGAACAGCTTCAAAAAGCAGAACTTGAAGATACTCCTGAAAACAGAGCAACTGCTGAAAAACTTATTAAAAATTCAAATGAATATAATTTCTTGTGGACAGTAGTTACTGACGAATTAACAACTCAAGATTTGGTTAAAGCTATGAAAGCTAAAGCTACAGAAACACCTGAAGTAACAGCAAAATTAGTCAAAAACGCAATGAACACTCATATCGGGTGGAGAGATAACAACGAATTGCACCCTGAAAACAAATCATCTACTGAGCTGTACCATGAAAGACATTTGAACGGTACATCTACTCCTGCTACGAAATCTTTATTCTTAGAAGCAGCTAAAGAAAAAATGGCAGAAATAAAAGCACGTGCTGATAAAGCAACTGTTACTTTCTCCGGTTGGCAAAACAAAGCAGTTAAATTAGGTACCGAAGCAACTAATGTTGTTAAAGAATTTCTTCAAACCAGAAGTCACAGATCACTTGTTGGAGGTATATTAGCTGCTTTAGGTATAATTGGAGTCACTGCCGGAACAGTTACAGCTCTCAACAATAACAAAGAACAAGAAAGACCGCATGCTTCAGCAAGAATTGCATAATAAAACTAAAAAATAACATAAAAAAGAGACTGTCAAAAAAGGCAGTCTCTTTTATTACTATAAATAACAACATAAAATACTATACAAAAAAAGAAAAACCTTAAGTTTTTCGCTTAAGGGTTTAAAATACAGGGTAAAAGGGGTAAAAAAATGGGATATAAATTATGTTAAATCTCTCTAATTCTCTCTCTGTTGTGGTTTCTTAGCTCTTATACTTTATTAAAAACAAACTCTGAAAAAAAATTGCTATATTTTGTATATATTTATTAAATATTAGTTAACACTTCTTTACATATATAAAATTTGCCTTTGTCCGCCTGTCTTTCAATGAAAATAAGTATATAAGAGCATAAATGTTGTTACAAAATAAAAAATATTATATAATTCTTTTATAAAAGGAGGCTAGCACTGATGAAATGTCCAAATTGCGAAAAAGAACTACTAACGCTTGAAGAACACGGATTAAAACTCGATATATGTCCATCCTGCAAAGGTATTTGGTTTGATGCTTGGGAATGGGAAGATTTAGCAAAAATAACAAATATAGATAAAGAAAATTTTAATGAATTGGTTTCTTCAAATAATAACATAGCTTTGGATGAACAATACAAGCAATGTCCAACTTGTAACAAAAGAATGGAAAAAATAAAAGCCTATGGACTAAATATAGATAGGTGTAATGTTGATGGCGGAATTTGGTTTGACGGAAACGAATTATTAAAAGTTTTGGATGTTATTGCACAAAGAGAAGGTCTCGACAAAAAATCTTTAGAAAAATATATAAATCAAATTTGTTCCGCAAAATAAGGAGAAGAATATGAATAATACGATATTAATTATTTTAGCAATTGCAGTTATATTTATTCTTATTGTTATTGGAATATATAATGGACTTGTAAGATTAAGAAACCAAGTTAAAAATTCTTGGTCACAAGTTTCTGTTCAATTAAAAAGACGTCATGACTTAATACCTAACCTTTTAGAAACAGTAAAAGGTTATATGGAACATGAAAAATCAACACTTGAAAATGTTGTAAAACTACGTCAACAAGCAATCAACATTTCAGGAGATACTTCTGCCTTAGCAAAAGTGGAAAATGAATTAAGTTCAACTTTGAAATCCCTTTTTGCAGTTGCGGAAAATTATCCTGATTTAAAAGCAAATCAAAATTTCTTAGCACTTCAAGAAGAACTCGCTTCAACAGAAAATAAAATCAGTTTTGCAAGACAAAATTATAATGACAACGTTATGACTTATAATACAAAAACAGAAGTTTTCCCTGATTGTATTATTGCAGGTATGTTTAATTTTGCAAAATTTGATTTCTTTGAAATAGAAGAATCAGAAAAAGAAGTTCCACAAATTAAATTTTAAGAGAAAAATATATGTGGCAACAAATCAGTTCAAATAAGAAAAAAAGTCTATTTTTTATAACCACAATGGCAATTCTGCTATTCTTTACAGGATATATCTTCGGAGAAGCTTTTTATACTGATGGCGGCTTTTGGGGATTAACAATTGCGCTCATTATTTGGATAATGATATGTTGTATTTCCTATTTTAAAGGCGGAGATATTTTTCTTGCAATGGGAAATGCTCACAAAATAGAACATGATGATTTTCCAATGCTTTTTAATGTCGTAGAAGAAATGACTTTAGCCGCAGGATTACCCAAAATACCTGATATCTATATTATACATGACGAGCATCCGAATGCTTTTTCAACCGGCAGAGATACAAGACATGCTGCTGTTGCCGTAACGACAGGATTATTGGAAACTCTTAGTCGTGATGAGTTACAAGGTGTAATGGCTCACGAAATTGCTCATATTGTGAACAGGGATACAATGTTTATGTTATTTTCATCTATAACAATGGGAACAATTGTTTATTTATCAGATATCTTTATCAGAATGCTCAGACATTCAAGAGGAAATTCAAAAGGCAAAGCTCCTATACTTGTATTGGCACTTGTCTTTGCAATTTTGGCACCGTTTTTTGCACAGATGTTATATTTTATTATTTCAAGGAAAAGGGAATTTTTAGCGGATGCATGTGCTGCACAATTTACAAGATATCCATTAGGACTTGCAAATGCTCTAAATAAAATTTCTAATGCACATATTCCTATTACAAAATGTACAAAAGCTATGGCTGCTATGTATATAATTAATCCTTTTTCTGTAAGAAAAGAAGATACAAAAACTCCAAATGCTTTTGTCAAAGGTTTTAGAAAAATAGCTGATTTTTATAATGGAATTTATGCAACGCACCCAAAAACAGAAGAAAGGATTGCTATTTTATCACAAATGGGTTATGCAGATGTAATAGAATATAATAAAGCATTTGAAAATATTAAACACAGAAATATTATAAACAGAAAAACCCTTGATAATGCTGAAACTATTAAAATTGTTCCCCCTTCAACAACAGATTAATATTAAAAAAATATAATTCTCATATATCAAAAAATTTTTTTTACAAATTTTAAATAATTGTATGTAAAAAAGGTATTCTTTCATGCAAATTATTAATAATTTTTCTAATATTAGATTTGGTCTGTTAGATAAAAAATTAGAAAGTAAAATGAAAAATGCAATTGCTCGTAAAAATTCTTCCGAAAATATTAAAGATATAAAAAATACAAGAGCATACAGGAATTTTCGTTATATACAAAACCATACAAAAAACAGCTTATTATTTGAATATAACATTGCTGATAAAATCGGTACTATTTATGATTTGAAAGGTACAATGAAAAGCATTGATATATCATCTGCATACAAAGAAAAAAATAAAACATCCCGCTATTTAAAAATAATAAAAATCATTGCTGATAGCATTAAAAACTCTAAACAAGACTAAAAAACTTTATTTGGATTATTAATGCAATTTGCAAACTCACATTGATATCAAACTGTTTTTTTAGTATGCTGAATTTATGAGTGAAAGGAAACCAACAGTTGCAATAATAGGACGCCCCAATGTAGGCAAATCTACATTGGCTAATCGTCTTGTCGGTTCAAGAAAATCTATTGTTGACGATTTAGCAGGTGTAACAAGGGATAGAATATACTTTGATGTAGAGTGGAGAAACAAGAAATTTAAAATTATTGATACAGGAGGTATTATTCCTCAAAGCAGTGATGATATTATGCTATCCATTATTTCACAAGCGGATATCGCAACAAAAGAAGCAGATGCTGTTATTTTTCTTGTAGATGGCAGTGATGGTATTAATCCTGTTGATACAGACATAGCTCATATTTTAAGAAAAACTAACAAAAAGATTTTTTTAGCGGTAAACAAAATTGATAACCCTGAAAGATTGGGAATGATAAATGATTTTTATGAACTTGGACTGGGAACAGCTTATCCTGTTTCTGCTTTGCATGGTTCAGGCGGACTTGCAGATTTATTAGATGATGTAATAAAAGTTTTACCGGATTTAAGCGAAGAAGAACAGGAAGAACAACCTATAAAACTTGCCATTGTTGGCAAGCCTAATGCCGGAAAATCTTCTTTAACCAATGCTCTATTAGGGCAAAATCGTTCTATTGTGAGTAATGTCGCAGGTACTACCAGAGATACCATTAATACCGAAATAATTATTAATTCGCAAAAATACCTACTTATTGATACAGCAGGTATAAGAAAAAAATCAAAAGTTGATTATGGAGTTGAAAAATTCGCTGTAACAAGGGCAATAAAAGCAATCAGCGAAGCTGATGTCACTCTTTTGGTTGTTGATGTAACAGAAGGATTTACGGATCAGGATAAAAAAATTGTTGCTATTGCGGAAAATTCAGGAAAAGGCATCGTTATTGCATTTAACAAATGGGATTTAATTGAAAATAAAAATTCTTCAACAATAAACGAATATACGAAAAAAATGCGGGATGAAGCACCTTATCTTGATTATATTCCTTTAATTTTTATAAGTGCTCTTGAAAAGCAAAGAACTACAAAGATTTTTGACCTTATTCAAGAAGTAAATCTTCAAGCAACAAAAAGATTATCAACAAGTATTTTGAATAAAATTATTAATGAAAGTTACGCTTTGAACGCACCTATTGCAGAAAAGGGTAAAAAATTAAAAATTTATTATTCAACACAAGTGGGTGTTGCACCTTTGGAATTTATTATTTTTGTCAATGATGATAAACTTGTTAAACCTTCTTATGAAAGATATTTAGAAAAAAAATTAAGAGAAGCGTTTGGTTTTAAAGGTGCACCAATCAGATTAATATTCAGAAAGAGAAAAGAAGAGAAGGGAAAATAAAATGCTTTTACAAATAGGAATAACTTTGGGAATAATATTAACAGCATACATTATAGGCTCATTCCCGACAGGATTTTTACTTGTTAAAATTTTTGCACATAAAGACATCAGAGAAGTTGGCAGCGGAAGTACCGGTGCAACAAATGTAAAAAGAGTACTTGGCAAAAAAGGCTTCTTTGCAGTAATGCTTATAGACATTATAAAAGGGTGGTTCCCGGTTTTTTTAACTATTCATTTTGAAAATCAGCTTAATTTATTTTCAGATTTACATATTTTACCGATTTTAGTTTCTGTTGCACTTATATTCGGACACAGCAAATCAATATTTTTAGGTTTTACTGGTGGAAAATCAGTTGCGACATCAGCAGGAACTGCTTTTGCACTTAATTTTCCGGCATGTTTTATTGCTTTTATTATTTGGGCAATAATAGCTTATGTTTCAAGATATATTTCGCTTGCTTCAATGATAGCACTCGGAATATTTCCTTTTATTATGTACTTGTTTCATGAGCCGATAAGTTATATAATATATTGTATTCTCGCAGCATTTTATGTAATATATTTACATCGGGAAAATATAAAGCGTCTTATGAATGGGACTGAAAACAAAGTGAGATAGTGGGAGATTGAAGATGAAATTAGCTATATTAGGTGCAGGTAGTTGGGGACTGACACATGCCAAATTGCTTGAAAATAATTTTGAAGATATTTATGTTTGGGGAAGAAGTGAAGATTTTACTCCCGAATTCTTGGAAACAAAATACAAAAAATATCCGATAGAGATACAATTACCTATGAAAACTGTTTTGACACAAGATTTAAAAACAGCAATAGACGGTGCGGAAATAATTTTACTGGTTGTTTCAACAGCAGGTACAAGACCGGTTTGTAAATTGTTATCGGAAGCGGGTGTTAAACCATCTCATATAATTTTTAATGCTTCTAAAGGTATTGAGCTTCCAAGTTTGCAAACGTTGAGTAAAGTTATAAAAGAAATCTTACCTGATAATGAAGTAGCTGTTTTATCAGGGCCTACACTTGCTATGGAAGTTCTAAAAGGTTTACCTACGGCTGCAAGTATTGCTTGTCAAAATATAGAAGTCGCAAAT
>JAEEGL012539255.1_pt1 | contig 27438 bp, 22 predicted proteins | sample 9134231 | NCBI WGS metagenome assembly JAEEGL01 (sample SAMN16246548, study PRJNA631951) | gut metagenome | biome: gut microbiome; feature: rumen; material: fiber-attached | host: Bos | place: Iran: Karaj | collected 2018-10
AGAAAGGCTGGACGCTGAAGCCTTCCGGCGTGCGCCACACCAATTTCTTATCGAAATCGGCACCTTTGAGGTCGGCAATGATTTTGTCCTTCCACTGCTGAGCGGATACCGGCGCAAAATCGGCCAACAGATTTAATTTTTTGTTGTCTGCCATGATGATTAAATTTGTTTATATATGTTTATATTGCTTTCAGCAAGTTTATTGTCGCTGCGCGACGTTTAGTGCCGCAAGCGGCGTTTAGTTTTCATAAAACCGCACAAAGTTACGAAGTTTTTGCGATATATGCAAATATTTTTGCATTTTTTATCAATTTTTGCCGTTTCGGGCATAGTGGGAGCGATTTTTTTGGAAAAATCAGACAAAAAGAAAGAGACATCATCGAAATGTCTCCTTCTTTAGGGTGGTTTATCAGCCCGAAGTGGGCGAAACAGGGATTTTCTCGATCATCCTTGAGCAGAACTACGGATGTATTGGAGAATGAGATCTACCGCGGCATCCTCGGTCAGGTCGTCCATGCTGAGGACAAGGTGGTAGTTGCGGGCATCGTAGCGGCTGGTGCCGGCGAACTCGTTAACATAGTTCTCACGCATCTTATCGACTTTGTCGATGACGAGCCGCGCCTGCTCTTTGCTCATATCCTGCTCGCGCGCCACACGCTCCATGCGGTTGAGCATCGAAGCCTGGATGAAGACCGAGAGGTGGTTCGGGTGGTCACGGAACATATAGAAAGCCGTACGGCCGGCAATGACGCAAGATTGGTCTTTGGCGAGGGCCTTGAGGATCTGGGTCTCCGCGCGGAAGACATCTTCGGTCTCGATATTCGTCTGGTTGAGTTCATACTCGGACTCGGAGAAAGTCATCTTACGCTTGAATTCCGCCCACCAGCCGGTCTCCTGACCTTTGAGTTGCTCTATCTGGTCTGCGGTCAGGTTATAGCGTTCTTCGAGGGCTTTGATGACGGCTTTGTCGAAGTACTCGACACCTAATTTCTCGGCTAACTTACGGCCTACCGTGCGGCCGCCGCTACCTAATTCACGATTGATCGTGATGATGAATTTGCTATTCGTGTTCATAAGTAATCAGTTTTCAGTATTCAGTAATCAGTTTTCAGAATATTAACAAAGTTAATAAGTATGCGATGATGGTGGAGACGGTTACGCAGATGAGGCCCGGCATCATAAACGAGTGGTTGAGCAGGTACTTACCGATGACGGTCGTGCCCGAGCGGTCGAAGTTGACCGTCGCGATATCGGACGGGTAGTTCGGGATGAAGAAATAGCCATAAACCGACGGCAGCACGCCAAGCAATACCACGCCCGGAATACCGAGGCTGTACGCCAACGGCAGCATGGCTACCACTACCGCGCCCTGCGAGTTAATCAGCACCGACACGGCAAAGAAGACGAGCGCAATCGCCCAAGGATAATCAGTCACGATGCCTTTGAGCATCTCTTGGATCTCCGGCATGTAATGACCGAAATAGGTGTCTGCCATCCAAGCGATACCGTAGATCGCTACGACCGCCACCATACCCGATTGCCATACCGGACCGGCTACGGCTTTCTTCGGGCTGGCCTTGCAGAAGATAATCATCAGCGCAGCCGCCGTAATCATTATGATCTGGATGACCTGGTTCATCTTCACATGCAGATAGGTCAGTTTCGGCAGGAAGATCGCGAAGAAGACGACCATGACGAGTGCGCCGAGGAAGATAAACACGCTGTTCTTCGCACTCTGCGGAATCTCGCGGTCCAGCGTCGTCGCCGTATTACCATATATATACGCGCGCTGCTCGGGATCGGCGATCTTGGCTTGGAAGACCGGGTCTTTGTCGAGGTCCAGACCGCGTTTGTAGGACGCCGCCGCTGCCGCCATCAGACCGCATATACAGGACGGGATGGTGATCATCAGCACTTGCGGGATCGTCACATCAAAACCGTTGGCGTTGGAGATCGAGACAAAAGCTACGACGGCCGCTGCGATAGGCGAACAGGTGATTCCGACCTGCGAAGCGATAGACGCTACGCCGCACGGACGCTCGGGACGGATACCTTTCTTGAGGGCGATGTCGCAGATGATCGGCATCAGCGTGTAAACGACGTGACCCGTTCCGACCAACACCGTCAGGAAGAAAGTGGTCAGCGGCGCGAGGAAAGTGATGCTTCCCGGGTGCTTACGCAGCATCTTCTCCGCCAACTGGATAAGCCAGTCCATACCACCGGAAGCCTGCATGACACCTGCGCAGGTGACCGCGGCGATGATGATGTAGATGACATCCGTCGGAGGCGTGCCGGGTTTCATGCCAAAGCAGAAGACGAGGATCGCCAGACCGATACCGGAGATAGCGCCAAGCGCCAGACTACCGTAACGCGAACCAACCCACAAGGCTCCTAAGACGATGAGGAGCTGAAGAATCATGATCCAACTCATAGTATTCAGTAATCAGTAATCAGTAATCAGTGTTCAGTTTCTTGCGGGGCGGCCGAGGATGTCGTACAGACGACCATCAAACTTAATATACAAGTGACCGTCAATGAGCACTTTGACGGGCCTACCCTCGGTCTCTCCCTGAAGGGAAGGCAAATCTTCGGTGCCATTACAGGAGGTGAGGAAAGCGGAATAGATCGTCTGTGCGCCGGAACCGTTCATCGTGACATCCAATTGGGCTAAACGGCGGTGACCGCTGGAACCGCCCACAGAGAAGACTACTTCGTCGGCCGAACCTGTCCACGTACTGCCGGTGAGATTACCGGTGCTGACGGTTATGGCGTTATTGGAATCGCCGGAACCGAAAGTAAGTACGATCTTCGTTATCTCGGTAGCGGTCACCGTGAAGGTGTTCCCCGGATAGCAACGAACTGCTTCGCCGGTGTTGTAATACTTAGGCACATTCGAGCCGGCGGTTCCTTTACCGAAGGTGATGGTGACGTCTCCTTTCTGAATGGAACTTACTGCCTGACCATTGGAAAATCCTTGTGCCTTCATATTGACGGATTCAGTGCTCTCCACTTTGCCGTTGTCGATGGTCTCAGCGTGCGCGAAGACCGCGTAGTATATGATATCCGCATCCACTGCCGGGAATTGGTCGGAAGCGATGAAAAGCGTCGCCGGTGCCTCGTCGACAACACCGCTGATAGGAGCACTACTCCATCCTACGAACACATTACTGCCGGCCGAACACGACTCAGGCATCTCCGGCAGCGTCTGAATCTTCTTGTTCTCCACGATGGAATCCACGGAAACGATGGTGCCGTTGACCGACCAAGAGACGCCGTATTTGGCTTTACCAACAGGGGGTTGTCCTCCGCCGTCACAAGTAGGCGTCATGGACTCAAGATCCACTTGCTGGTTCTTCTTCGTTCCCCAGATATACTCCACCAGATCGGGATAATCAATGAAAGGGTTGCGGTTATTCTGCTCCCCATAAACGGCTTGGTTACGGTCAATCTCTTTTTGCGACACCGGGTCATTGCGATGCCAATCAAGCAAGAAAGAAAGGCTGTAGGCCGTGAGGTCCGTAGGATTGGAGGAGAACATGGTTGAACCGTCACCGGAATTGAGTATCTTATCGCGATAGCGCGCCACCATATAGAAGAACGTGCGCGCGAAATCTCCTTTGTACTTATCATCAGGTTCATACACCGTACCCACACCACTCGTCGTGGAAGTGCCCAGTTTACCCAACGCGTGGTGATCGGGGTCATTGGAGATACCTTTGTTCGTGCCTACCACGCCATAAGGATAATTCGAGCGCAGGTTATTGACACGCGCATCGGTGGGATAGACATTGAACAGATCCGAGACCATCGGTCCTGAACCCAGCCACGACTGGCAGCAGACATGCTCCTTGTTCCATCCGTCACACACCGCTTTCTGCGCCTTATTGGCGTCCTCATAGACGAAATGGCACGTGGAATACATATCCCAGAGCGAATCGGCGTAGAAGTCGGTATTGAGGTAATGGGGTTCGAGGCCCTTATACGATATCTCGTTATAGTTCTTGGAGATACAGGTCTGGAGTGCGGTCAGGATAGCCGCCGGCGTCTTCTTTCCGCTCACGCCGTCATAGTAACCATCAGGAATGGCGGCAACTCCTTCGATAACATTCGCGATTGTGACTTGCGCCACGAAAAGCGCAAGCACAAGCGCTATTTGAGATTTGAGATTGAACATTGGATATTTATTTTACGCGTTGACCTTGGAGGTTAAACAATTGTTCGCCGAGGAGAATATAAATCTGACCGCCGACAAGGAGTTTGACCGGCCTACCCTCTGTCTCTCCTTGCAGGGACGGAAGGACGATCTCGGTCGTCGATTGGCAAGAAGTGATAAAGCGGTCGTACGCGATACCGGAGCCGGTGGCGTTGATGGTAACATACGAGAAACCGACACCTTTGCCGGATCCGGCATTGGAGCAGGTGAAAGTAATACGCGATTTGCCGGAGAGGGACTTGGTGTTCGTCCACTCATACTCGGTCATCGTACTACCTTCGCTCACAGTAATCGTACCAATCCGGGTGTTACCGGCAGCAAAGTTGAACTGGTCATATTGCGTACCACCAAAGGTGCGGAGTTTGGCCTGGATAGAACTGAGTCCCGAGAGATCCACTTCCGGAGAGATGAGTTCTTTGCCGCTATCGAGCAACCAGTACGAACCTTTGTTGGTCGCTGTATTGGACCAATCGGCAATCGGGTCGTTGGCGCTATAGGTATAGGTAGCGGGTTCAGACGAACCTTCTCCTGCGTGGGCAAAGACCGCATAATAAGTGATGTCTGCCATGACGGGAGGGAACTGACCGAGAGCGGTATAGAGCACCGCAGGCGCATCTTCTGCTATCCCTTCAATGGGTGCGTCGGTCCAGCCCATGAAAACCGGGCTCTCGGACGAGCAGCTGACGGGAGCGTCGGGCAGCGCGAAAATATGATTCGCCTCTGCAACGGAATCCACCTGAAGTTCCTCGCCGTTGACGGACCATGTGACACCAAAGAAAAGAGCCGTCGGATCGTCGGGTCCCGAACCATCGCGCCAACCGTTACTTTTACCGGGCACGAAGGCCGGATCGCAGGATGCCATGAGTTTGGACATGTCCACGGTCTCACCTGCTTTCTCGCCCCATATATACTCCGCGAGGTACGGGTAATCAATGAAGGGGTTACGGTTTCCCTGAGTTTCCTGGATACCGTTATTGCGGTCGATCTCCTTGCGCGAGACAGGGTCTTCGCGGTGCCACTTCATCAGGAGCACGACGGCTTTCTTGGTGAGACCGAAATTGCCGGAAACGGTATAGGTGCTATTGAAAAAGTTATTGCCGGAGGTGAGACTGGAGTGTTGCCATTTGATAATGGTACCCATGATACCGCGGGCGATATCGCCTTTGTATTGCGGCTTGGGTTCGAAGACCTGTCCCGTTCCGCTCACCGACTCGCCTGCTGCCGAAGCAATGGTCTTCTTGTCAGTGGACCAAGATCCGGCCGAACCGAACTTATTGCCCACCCAGTTGGTGCCTCCGTTCACTTCGCCGTATTCGTAGTTCGAGCGAACGCCATTAACCTTTCCGTCGGTAGGGAGGACATGGAAAATATCACATCCTATTCCGCTTGTTCCGCCGCCAAACCATGATTGCGGAATCGAGTGCTCGCGGTTATAGCAATCGCATACGCTTTTATAACTACCGCAGGTCTTTGTCGGGGCAAAGTTACACTCGCCGTACATATCCCATATCTTACCGGCTCTGCTTGCGGAATCAGCAGGATAGAGATCGGTCTTGAGGTAGGCCGAATAGAGGCCTTTGTAACCGATAGAAGAAAAGCCGACGTTGGTTTGCGCGCTTATGGCTTTCCATAGTTCCGCACCGGACTTACCGTCCACGGAGGACCAATACGAGGGGATGTTCGCCGCCGGAGTAACGGATTTGGCAAAGACGTTGGCGGACAAAAGACATAGGACCGCTACGCTCAAAGACAAAAGATAAATATGCTTTTGCATGGTACAAAAATTAAAAACGGGTGCAAAGGTACTACAAAAAATTGACATGTGCAAGTGACAAAACATTTTTTTTACAAAAATAATTTGCATATATGGAGAAAAAGTTGTACTTTTGCACCCGTTTTTGCTAAAAAAGCCGTTTTGGCCGCATTCGCAGGACGATTTATAACGACAATCAAAGTTTAGTATAAGGTATAAAAAAATGAAAACGTTTAACGTTAAAACGTATGTCTTACTGCCGTTGACGATACTGGCGGTGCTCTTTTTGTGGTTTGCACCGGCGTCGATGTTTCATATCGACGGATTGACGGTAGTTCAGCAGCGCACGATTGCGATCTTCTGCTATGCCGCGCTGATGTGGATGTTCGAGATCATCCCGGCTTGGGCGACCTCTGTGAGTACGATTGTGCTGCTGTTGCTCGCGGTCTCGAACAAAGGTTTTACCAAACCCGAGATGGGTGATTTGGTGAATTTCAAAGAACTCATGGCTTCGTTTGCCGACCCGATTATCATGCTCTTCTTGGGTGGATTCGTATTGGCAATCGCGGCGAGCAAAGTGGGCTTGGATGTCTATCTGGCGCGTATCTTGCTCAAGCCTTTCGGCACCAAACCGAGCATGGTATTGCTCGGCTTCTTGACGCTTATCAGCGTGATGTCGATGTTCATGAGTAACACCGCTACCGCGGCGATGATGTTGGCCTTCTTAGCGCCGGTAATCAAGACCTTACCTGCTGACGGAGGTGGTCGTATGAGCTTGGCGATGGCTATTCCTATTGCCGCCAATATCGGTGGTTTGGGTACGCCGATTGGTACGCCTCCGAATGCGATTGCAATCGGTCAATTGGCTTCCAATGGAATCGAGATCGGGTTTGCGGCATGGATGTTCCGCTTTGTGCCGGTAGTGATCTTTATGATTCTCTTCGCATGGTGGCTGCTCCAGCACCTGTATCCGTTCAAGGCCGAGAAAATCGAGATTAAGATCCACGGTGAAACCGAGCGCGATTGGAAATTCTGGACGGTAACCATCACCTTCCTGGGTACGATTCTCCTCTGGATGACGGGTGAGTTAACAAAGTTAAACTCCAACGTAGTAGCGCTTATTCCGTTTGCGGTATACGCTGTGCTGGGTATCTTCACGCGTGAAGACTTCGCAAAGATTGACTGGCATGTGCTGTGGATGGTAGCCGGTGGTTTTGCGCTGGGTACTGCCCTTAACAAGACGGGCTTGGCAGCTGCGCTGGTAGAAGCTATTCCGTTCGGTAACTGGTCGGCTATCGCAGTATTGGTTATCGCCGGTCTGCTCGGATGGCTGCTCAGTAACTTCATCGCTAACTCTTCGGCTGCGAACCTCTTGGTGCCGATTCTGGCAGTAGTAGGTAGCGCGATGGCCGATAACCTCGCCGGTCTGGGCGGTGTGACGACCCTCCTTGTCTGCGTAGCCGCTTCGACATCGTTCGCTATGCTGTTCCCGATCTCTACGCCACCGAACGCTATCGCATGCTCGACGGGTCTTATCAAGACGAACGAGATGATCAAAGTGGGCCTGATTATCGGTCTGTTAGGTATTGTGGCTTCGTACGCTGTGCTATTAGTATTCCCTTTTAAATAAGAGACACCTATGAAAAAGTATTTCGTCCTTGCTCTTTGTTCTTTGCTTCTTGTTCCGGTTTGGGCACAGGAAGTAAGCAAAGAAGCGCAGAAAGCGGAGAAGAAAGCCGCAGTGAAGAGCCATCTCAAGCAGCACTTCAAACCTTATGGTTTCGTGCGTAACTACTTCACGTTCGACAGCCGCGAGTCCATGTCCGGCACCGGTGATTTATATAACTACCAGCCGTATGACGAGGCATGGAACCAAGCGGAAGGCGAACAATACATGACGGGTGTGGCACGCCAAGACCTGAACGCCGTAAGTACCTTCCGTTTCCTGAGTTTGACCACCCGTGTAGGTGTCAATATCGTTGGATATAAATGGCGCAACACGGAGTTCGGCGCGAAGATTGAAGCAGACTTCTACGCGGGCTTGAGTACGAAAGTCTATCACCCCGTTACCGGTGTGGCACAGTTCCGCCTGCGTCAGGCCTATGTGACCCTCGGCTGGGACAGCCTGCCTATGTTGAACGGCAAGGATTATGCGCGGGTAGATCTGACGATCGGTCAGACCTGGCACCCGATGGCAGCCGACCTGTGCGACGTCATCTCGCTGGCTTCCGGTGCTCCCTTCGGACCATTCAACCGCTCGCCGCAAGTGATGATGGATGCACGTCTGGGTAAATATGTCACCATCACGGGTTCTCTGTTATGGCAGATGCAGTACTGCTCCGTAGGGCCATCAACCACCGGTGCATCTATCCAAGCCGCTGATTTTATCATGTACAGCAAGACGCCGGAAGCCTATTTAGGCCTGAGCGTTCACACCAACGGTTTCCTGCTTCGTGCCGGTGCCGATGTACTGAGTATCAAACCCAGACAGATAGGTACGGTTGATGTAGCAGGAAATTCGGTTTCCGTCAGGGTCAAGGACCGTATCACCACCGCTTCGCCTTTCCTCTACCTGCAATACAAGAAAGGCGAGTTCTCGATCAAAGCGAAGACCATCTTCTCGGAGGCTGGCGAACACATGAACCTCAACAGCGGCTACGGTGTGAAAGCCAAGAACGCCGATGGCTCGTGGGAATATACGCCGCTCCGTGCATCGTCCTCATGGCTGAGTATCGTGTATGGCGGCAAAATAGGGGCGCAGGAAGACAAACACCCGCAGAAACTGCAGGGTATTCTCTTTGCCGGATATATTGAGAATCTCGGAACGAAAGAAGCGCTCTACGATGGTAACCATGACGGCCACCCGGATGATTTATATACGCCTCGCGCCAACAACATGAACCGGATGTGGCGTCTGTCACCCACCCTGCTCTATACAATTGGCAAGTTCCAGTTAGGTCTGGAGTACGAAATTACCTCCGTGCAATACGGACAAGCCGGTACCACCAACCTGTACGGAATCGCCAATACCAACCTGCACTGGGTGACCAACCACCGCGTGCAACTCATGACGAAATATAATTTCTAAATCGCTTCGTGTAAGATCTCGCTGACGGTAGGATGCGGGAAAACCACTTGTTGGAATTCCGCCGTGGTATAACCCATACGCACCGCAAAAGAAGCCGCCGCGATAAATTCTGAACACGGATTACCGATAAGATGGACGCCAAGGATCGAATGGTTCTTGGCGTCTGTTATTACTTTACAGAGCCCCGTCTCACCTTCGTTCTCTGCCATGAAACGCCCGCTAAAAGTCATCGGCAGTTTGTTCATTTCTATAGGTATGTTCATCTCTGCCGCTTGCGCTTCGGTGATACCGACCGACGCAATCTCGGGATTGGTATAGACGACCGAAGGAATGGCATTATACGCAATACGTTGCAGCGGAATCTGCTTCAACATGCGACCGACAGCCACTTCGGCTTGGCGAGAAGCGACATGGGCCAACATAATCTTTCCCGTCACATCGCCGCACGCATAGACATTCGGCAGATTCGTCCGGCAAAAATCGTCAATCTTAATCGCGCCGCGGTTGAGTTCAAGGTCGTTCAATGCCTCGAGACCGTTGAGGTTCGCTCTTCTACCGACACTAACCAAGACCTTTGTGCTGGTAATCCTAGACTTTTCAGCATCCTTTATGCTACTCTCCACGTACACATCGTTACCTTCTATCTTCGTCACTTTGGTGGACGTAAGGATATTGATTCCGGCTTTGCGGTATTTATCGAGCAGGATTTGTACGACATCTGGGTCCAGATTCGGCAGGATAGTAGGCATGGCTTCGATGACCGTTACGGGCACGCCGAGTTCATGGTAGAGCGTCGCGAACTCCATTCCGATGACGCCACCGCCAACAATAATAATCGATTTCGGCAGTTCAGTCGCAGCAAGTGCGTCCGTGCTGTCCCACACATGTTCATTATCCTTGATGCCGGGAATAGGCGGCACGAAGTTCGTCGAACCCGTACAGATCATGAGGTTTTCGGCTTCGTAGGTCTCGCCGTTGCAGGTGATTGTGACCAGTTCGTCGGTGCGAGAGGCTACTTGTGCAAAACCGCTGACAAGGGTACAATGTTCGTTATTGAGGCGCTGTTTGATACCGGCAACCAGTTTGCGAACGACGATGGTCTTGCGTTTCTGCATGGCTGCAAAATCGAACGCTACGTTCTCGGCCGTCACACCGTATTTCTGCGCGTGCGTCGCGTTATAGTATTGTTTCGCGCCATAGAGCAGCGATTTGGTTGGAATACACCCTACATTGAGGCAAGTGCCGCCCAAACTGCTCTGCTCAAAGAGCACCACATCTTTACCTGCTTTAGAGGCTTTCTCCGCGGCTGTATAGCCTGCAGGGCCTCCGCCGATGATGGCTAAAAAATATTTCATGGTATTTATGCTTTATTCTTTATTCGTATTTCCGGTGTACTTTGCAACACGATGCTGTTGGCCGGCACGTCCTGTGTGAGCCATATATTACCGCCAACCACGGTGTCATGGCCTATACGTACACGACCGAGGATAGAAGTATTGGAATAGACGGTGACATGGTCCTCCAAAATCGGATGACGCGGAATATCTTTGGGTCTGCCCTCTGCATCGTATTCGAAATTCTTCGCACCGAGCGTCACGCCCTGATAGAGCACCACATGTGAACCGATGATAGCTGTCTCGCCGATGACGACACCGGTACCGTGGTCTATGCAGAAATACTCACCGATCTGCGCGGCAGGATGGATGTCTATGCCGGTTCGGCTGTGCGCCAATTCGGTCAACATACGCGGAATACGCGGCACACCGAGTTGGTAGAGCACATGCGCAGCACGGTAATGAATCATCGCATATTGGAGCGGATAAGAAAGAATCACTTCGCCGCGATCCGTCACGGCTGGGTCATTATGCAGCACGGCATCCACATCGGTGTTGATGAGTCGTTTGATTTCCGGTATCTGTGCCCAGAAAGCCTCCGGCAGACACAGATCTTTCGGACGCTCCACGGACGGATAATATTCAGGAAACACCTCGCCTTGCAGATAGAGCACGAGTTGTTTCAGTTGCGCTATGTTAATGAGTCCTGTCACTTTTCAATTTTCTTTCACCTTTCACCTTTTACTTTACAACACCGACAGGTATCTTTCTCCTGTGTCGGGCAAGAGGACAACAATCGTTTTATCTTTGTATTCAGGTTGTGCACTCAGCTGCAGCGCCGCAGCAAACGCCGCGCCAGAAGAGATGCCGACGAGCAGACCATGGTTCTTGGCGAGTGTCCGCGCCGCGTCCATCGCATCTTCGTTCGTGACCGGTATCACACGGTCTATAAAACTCGCCTGATAGGTGTCAGGCACAAAACCTGCACCGATACCTTGTATCTTATGCGGACCGGGTTGGCCACCGGACAAGACGGGAGACGAAGCGGGTTCGACAGCGATGATCTCAACGAGCATGTTCTTCTCCTTCAACGCACGCCCTACTCCGCTGACGGTTCCTCCTGTACCTACGCCGGCAATGAACACATCCACTTGTCCGTTCGTGTCTTCCCATATCTCTTGACCCGTTGTCGCATAATGGATCGCAGGATTGGCAGGGTTCACAAACTGCCCCAAGATGATAGCGCCGGGTGTGTTATCGCGTAACTCCTCAGCCTTCGCTATCGCGCCTTTCATGCCTTCGGCACCGGGCGTGAGCACAAGTTCCGCGCCATAGGCTGCCAGCAGGTTGCGCCGCTCGATGGACATCGTCTCGGGCATCGTCAGAATAACTTTGTATCCTTTGAGCCGACCAATCCACGCGAGGCCAACACCGGTGTTACCACTCGTGGGCTCGATGATCGTTGCCCCGGGTTGCAGAAGACCGCGTTTCTCGGCATCCTCAATCATCGCCAGCGCCGTGCGGTCTTTTACCGAACCACCGGGATTAAAACGTTCTAATTTGAGCAGCAGACCCGGTTGCACCTCCAACATCGGCGTCTTACCAATCAATTCTATCAGATTTTGAACTATCATAAGCTTCGTAAATAGATTCGTACTGCCTCAGCAATCATCTCCGGGCAGGGTCGTTTCTCGTAATATTCCGGCGTTCTCGGTGCAGGACGCGGGTCAATAGAACCTTTCGGCGCAAGCCCTAATAATTCCGCGCAGATAAGGGATCCGTACTTGGCTTTAAAATCTCCTGCCAGTTGTTGCACAAAGGCGTAGTTCGCCATCTTGCCTTCGTTGTCATGGGGTGTCGCACTACCGTTATGCAGCCCCGCGAGCATGAACATGCCGGAGGCGGCACCACATACCAGACGCATCCTGCCCATACCACCGCCGAAAGAGGCGGAGAGCCGCAGGGCGAGTTGTTCGTCCGTGATACCGTACAAGTCCGCGCAGGAAGCAAAAACCGCTTGTGCGCAGTTAAAGCCCTGCTTGAAGAGTTCTGTCGCCCGTTGGGCACGAGCTTCTATCTGTTGCTCTGTCATGATTTCGAATATTTTTGATGTAGAACAATATGCAAGCGAGGGCGAAATAACCTACCGTCAGTCCCCATAGCGCGAAATACTCCATGCGTGTCTGCCAAAGCGTCGCGCCCATCGAGTTAATATGGATAAATCCGTGCGCGCCCCAAGTGTAAGGAATGAAGAACGAGAGATAGCGCCAAGCGGAAGGTATCATTTCTTTCGGCCAGGAGATACCCGCCATGAAAAGGAAAATCAAAGAAGTGGAAATCAGCAACACCAACCCTGATTCACGATTGCGGATAAAAACCGACACGCATAGCGAGAAGAAGACGACCGAGAAGATGTATGGTATCATCAACAGCAATATATCTCCTATCGCGCCGATATGCGGAATACCGAACAAGCGCGGGAAGAAACCCAGTAATATCGCCGCGAGGGCGTAATAGATAAGAAAATAGGCAATGGATCGCCCTATCAGGCTGCGTATCGAATACTGGTCAAGTCCTTCTTCGCGCGCCGTGCCACCGAGCATACAGATGCCGAAGAAAAGGGTCTGGTGGAGAATAAGCACGAGTACCGCCGGAATGAGGAACGAACCGTAGCCTCCGGTGGGCGTGAAGAGTGCTGTCTCCGTATAAGGCGCGTCTTGAACCAATGCCCACGCGAACTCTTTATCCATACCCATCTGCTCATAGCGGTCGATCTGGATATTGCGCATGGACTCCAACATAACCTGGTTGCAGGATAGGTAGATGGCTTTCATATAAAGGAAAGAGGACATGTCGCAATAGAGCGAGATATGGGCCTGTCCCAGCGGATCGGCCAGTTGGTTCGCGAAGTCCCGCGGGAAATAGATGATGCCGTGCACTTTCTGGTCCCGCAACAGCCGTTCGGCTTCGGCCATCGAGGTGCAGGTATGGGTCAGTCGTATATCCGGCGAAGCGTTCCACCGGTGCAGAAACTCCCTACTCTGCGTACTGTTGCTCAGATCCACCACCGCCACCGGCACATTCGTGATCTGCTCGTTCCAATAGAGCGCCTTGTAGATCAGCGGGTACGCGAGTGTCGCGACGATGAAGATCACCGTCACGCCCGGATCGCGGAAGATGCGCCGAAGCTCATTCACGAAAGCGGATAATATGGGATAGAACACTTCTTTCATTTGAGCGGGTAGTTCTGATAAATGAGTGCGTTACACAAGCGCGGGGCGACAAAGAGCGAGGCAAGCATAAAAGCCGTGAGCGCCAGCATATGCGGGATACTGTTCTCCACCGGCGCGGCCATCAACGCTTCGTTGACGTAGATGAGGTAATAATGCCGCAGCGGTTCCATATAACTGAGTGCTTTCACCGGCGCCAACATCGACATCTGCGGATAGGTGAAACCTGAGAGCGAGAAACCCAACATGGAGTACAGCGCACCGATCGAGAGGGCGTCGCGCAGGGTGGGTAACAGGCCTATCAGGGTGATTCCTAGTCCTTCCATCGCGAAGATAAACAGCAGCAGACCGAACATCAGGCGGCTGTGGCTACCGTAGACCGGGAATCCAGTAAAGCGATAAAGGATGATATGGCAACCGACGCCGAGGATGATATAGATGAGCGTGTACGGGATCAGTTTGCCGATCATCGCCACCGTGTAATTACCTCCCGCGGCTTTCAACCACGCATGGGACGTACGCATCTTGAGTTCAAAACCAATCGCAAAGATGGTCAGCATCAGACATATAAGACCCAGAATACCTGGCAGGATGGTACTCACCAGATAGACCGAGTAGTTGCCCCAAGGGTTGGCAATCATATGTCCCTCGATAGCCAGCGGTTGGATGCGGTGCATAATGATGTCGTCGGGCAATCCTTTCTTACGCAACACCTCGCGCTGGAACGCACCGGACGTGAGGTTGACCATCGTCAGCATCTGTTTGTACGCCGTGTTACCGCCCACCGTATAAGCGTTCGTGACATAGAAATCCATCTTCGGCCGCTTGAAACTGACGAGTTCGTCGTAGAAACACTCGGGAATGACAAAGATACCGTATATGCGCCCCTGCTGCATCGCCTCGCGGGCCTCAGGGTACGAGTTCGTGATGAGTTGGATATCCACCGAAGGCGTCGCCTGCATCTCGTGTATCAGACGCCTCGAGATAGAGGTCTGGTCGAGATCGACTACCGCCACCGGCATCTTCTCCGCGCTTCCGCCTTGCATCAAGGTGAGGAAGAAGAAGGTCGAAAGCAGCATCACACCCACCGATGCAAAGAGGTACAGCGGGCGGGCGAACATCATATGAAGTTCGCGCAGCAGTACTCGCCATATATTGATGAAGATATACTTCATTCAGCTACTAACGCGGTCATACCGGGACGAAGGTTCGGGATGGTAACGGTCGGACGGCATTTGACATCGAACGTACGAACGTCATAGCCTCCGTTTTGCTTGGTAGAACGCCATGTAGCATAAGTACCCATGGCTTTGATATGCGTCACGGTCAGCGGGTATTTGGTATGCGTACCAAGTGCAGGAATGGTCACTTCAATTACGCTGCCCACCGGGAAGCGATCCAGCATATCTTCGCGCACGGCGAAGGTAAACCACACGTCGCTAAGGTCCACGATCGACAGCACGGGACTACCCTGTCCTACCAACTCGCCGGGTTTGGGGAAACGCTCACTCACTTCTCCGTCGCAAGGCGAGAGCAAGTATTTCTCAGCCTCAGCCGCTGCTACCTCCTGGAGTATACCATCCACGCGAGCCACCTGTGCTTCAGCCGCCGCTTTGTCTTCCTTGCGTGCTCCGGCAAGCGCCATCTCATACTGGCTCTTCGCCGCCTTGACGGTAGCTACCGCTGCTTTATACTGCGCTTCTACCTCGTCGCGTTTCTGGGCGCTGACTACGCCTTTGTCATACAAGCGCTGCACGCGCTCGTAACTCTTACGATAAATCTCTTCTCCGGCTTTGGCTTTCTGATATAGTTCATACGCGCCGGTGATCTGCTCGCGCTGCGCGCCGTTCTTGGCTTTCTGGTTCACGGCCTCTGCCATGTCGCGCGCCGCGAGCGCTTGTGCTTTCTTGGCCTCCACTTCGGGCGAATAGATGGCTACCAGTGTGTCGCCTTTCTTGACCTGTTCCCCTTCTTCGAAGAAATACATCTCGATACGTCCGGGCACTTTACCGGACACGCGGTATTCGGCCGCTTCCGCTTCACCCTGAATGAGGGTCTTCTCCGGCCGCAGGGCCAGGATACCTACTACCGCTACAATAACGACAACTGACAACAGGGCGATAAGCCCCAACAGCAGACTTCCTTCTTTACGATTTTTCATATCAAACTAAAATCTCTAATATCAAATTTACAATTGGCGTAAGTATTTACGCAACTTGGTCTCGGTGGTCTTGGCTTCCGCTTCGGCATCCACGAGGTCGGAGGCTGCAGCGAGCCATGCCGTCTGGGCTTGCATCAGTTCCGAAGCGGTGATCATACCTGCGTCGTAGGACTCCTGCGCCATGCGGAGCACTTCGGCCGCGTTGTTCTGGGTGAGTCGCGCAAGGGCAATCTTCTGCTGCGCCTCCATCAGTTTCTGGTTGGCCTGGGTGGTCTGCAGCGTCAGCAGTTCACGGGTCTCTTCGGTCTTCATTGCCATGGCATTCGCCGCATGTTTGGCGGCTTTATAGCGCAGAATCGCGTCGGCATGGGCGATGGGCACATTAACCACTACGCCGGCCGTGAAGAACCCGCGACCGTTCCAGCGGTTGCTGAAGCCGTTTTCCACATTCGGGTTAGAATACACATACCCGGCCGAAGCCACGATATTGGGTTGCAGACCTGCCGCCGCCAACTTCGCGTTGGACTTCGCAATCTTCTGCGACTGCTCCAGCAACTGAATCTCCGTGCGGTTGGCTACCGCCGCTTCGGTACTAACCGAATCGGTCGGCAGGAGGGTCTCGGACAGACCGCTCTCATCCAAGATAAAGCCCGTAGTGAGCGGCAAACCGCAGACCTGCGCCAACGCCATATTCGATAGCGTGAGACCATTCTCCGCTTGCAGTTTCTTCACCTCCGCTTCGCCGCGTTTGGTGGTTACCTTCAACAGGTCAGCCTGCGTGACAAGTCCTTCGTTCAGCGCCTCCTTGACATCGCCCTCCAACTGACAAAGCAACTGGTAATACTGCTGCGCGAGGTTTTTCTTCTTCGACACCGACACTACGCGCCAGTAGGCCTCGTCCACCGCGTAGATGATATCGTCGTGTTTGGCTTCGGACTCGATCGTCGCGATGTTCTCCGCCGCTTGCGCGATCTTGTACATCTGTATCAACCGACCACCGACGTATATCGGTTGGGTCACACCCACATGGGCTATGAAGATCTGACTCATGTCCGGCGACAACTTGTCGTAGAGCAACTTATAGCCATCCGCCAGTTCTTGTCCGGCCTTGTCGGCCAAACCTGTCACCGCCTCTTCGAACACCGTACCCTTTGCGGCCTCTTCGATCCGTCCTACTACGCTCTCGTCGCTCCATACGAAATTCGCCGTTCCGTCGGGATTGACGGTTGCGGTTCCGGACTTGAAGGTCGAGGAGTTCTCCAAGAGGTGTACGTTAGCGTTATTCCACATATACGAAGCGTTCGCCGTGATACGCGGGAACATCGCCGCCAGCGCTGCCTGACGGTTGTATTTCGCTGCCAGACGCAACTCCTCCTGCGATTTGGCCGACATACCACTCGTCAACGCCATTTCACGACATTGCGTGAGGGTGTAGACCAAGGTGTCTTGAGCCTTTGCCGAAACAAAACACAAGAGACAAAAGATAATAATGTATGTATACTTGTTCATGTATGATGTAAAAATTATGATTGCTGATTATACCATTTCTCGAGTTGCTCGTTAAACGCGCGTCGGTCGAGCGTCTGTGCCCAGTTGCGCACATCGTCGGTATGGTCTTCGAAGGCCATCGTCACCGTGCGGCGCCATTTCCATTTCTTCGGTTTGAGTTTGGACCAGAGACTCGTCTCTAACCCGCGCATTCTACATAGGATTACGCGCACACCCGCGGGCAACTCTTTGCATACTTCGTAGGCCATCCGCCGGTTACCAATCACTTCCCTGTCCACCGTCTTCACGTGACCCGAAGGATAGAAACAGAGTTGTTTCCCTTTGGCCAGGCTGTCTATTGCTATTCTGCTCAGCGACCCTGCAGCCGCAACTCCTTCCTCACGCGACATAGCGCTCTTGTTCAAATCCGGAACCTCGATGGCATCGGCTTTGTTCAGGATATGCCGGTAGAAACGCTTGCGCATGAATAACTCGTCCACCATCGGACTAATGGGCAGCCACCACATCTCGCTGAACAGCAGCAGCGGATCAATATACGCCGTGTGATTCGGCAGCACCAGGTGCGTCGCCTCGTCCCGCAAGCACGCTTCACCGGTCACTTGAATGTCGTAGTGCCAGTGAAAAAAGAACTTACATATCTTACCAATTGTATAGCGATTCATGCTCTAATTTTCGTTCAAAACCTTTGCAGCCTGCAAAGGTACTGCTTTTTTACGATATATGCAAATAAATGTCAGCAAAAATACGCAATACTGCCATTTTGTCAGTTTTAAGGGGTTTGGCGCGGGGTTTGTGCTATGATCGGTGAACTAGTTTCCTAGTCCCCTAGGATCCTAGGTCCCTAGATAAAAAGCAAATAACTAAAAACGACATAACTATGAATCAGAACACTAACAATCAAAACGAAAACCTCAAGAAGTTCGCCATCAACCTCTGTGAGCGGGCTCGGGAAGGCAAACTGGATCCAGTCATCGGACGTGACGACGAGATCCGGCGTGTGCTGCAAATCCTCTCGCGGCGTACCAAAAACAATCCTATCTTAATCGGTGAACCGGGTGTCGGAAAGACCGCCATCGCGGAGGGCTTGGCCCATCGTATCGTGCGCGGCGACGTGCCGGAGAACCTGAAGAAGAAACAGATCTACTCACTCGATATGGGTGCCCTCATCGCGGGTGCGAAATACCAGGGTGAGTTTGAGGAACGACTCAAAGGCGTAGTGAACGAAGTGGTAGCTGCTGCAGGTGAGATCATTCTGTTTATTGATGAGATTCACACCCTCGTAGGTGCCGGTAAATCGAGCGGTGCCATGGATGCGGCGAATATATTGAAACCAGCCCTGGCGCGTGGTGACCTGCGGGCGATAGGTGCCACGACCTTGGACGAGTACCAGAAATATTTCGAGACCGACAAGGCCCTTGAGAGACGATTCCAAAAGGTGATGGTCGATGAACCCGATGAGGCGGCAACGATCTCCATTCTGCGTGGTCTCAAAGAGCGCTACGAGACCCACCACAAGGTGCGTATCAAGGACGATGCGATTATCTCAGCCGTCACGCTCTCCGCGCGATATATAACCGACCGTTTTCTTCCTGACAAAGCGATTGACCTGATTGATGAGGCGGCTGCCAAACTACGTTTGGAAGTCGATTCAAAACCGGAAGAGATTGATACCCTCGACCGTCAGATCAAGCAACTCGAGATTGAGCGCGAAGCTATCAAGCGCGACAAGGATGAGGCAAAACTCAAAACGATTGAGACGCAACTCGCCGACCTCAAGAAGCAATCCGACGAACTCAATGCGCGCTGGAACAAAGAGAAAGGCTATGTGGCTACCATCCAGAACGAGAAAGCGCGTATCGAGACGCTCAAGCATCAGGCCGAAGTTGCCGAGCGCGAAGGTGATTACGGCAAGGTAGCCGAGATACGTTACAGCCAGATTCCGGCCGCCGAAGCAAATATCAAGTCCGCACAGGAATCCTTGCATGCCATCAGCGACCAGGCTCTCATCAAAGAGGAAGTCGATGAAGACGATATCGCCGAGGTAGTAGCCCGTTGGACGGGAATCCCCGTAGCGAAGATGATGCAATCGGAGCGCGACAAACTGCTGCACCTCGAGGAGGAACTGCACAAGCGTATCATCGGTCAAGACGAAGCTATTGCGGCGGTTAGCGATGCGATACGTAGATCGAGAGCAGGCCTCCAAGACCCCAAACGACCCATCGGCAGTTTTATCTTCCTCGGCACTACCGGTGTCGGAAAAACCGAACTCGCGAAAGCCCTTGCGGACTACCTCTTCGACGACGAGAACATGATCACGCGGATCGACATGTCCGAATACCAAGAGAAGTTCAGCGCCACGCGTCTGATCGGTGCACCTCCGGGCTATGTAGGTTATGACGAAGGTGGTCAATTGACCGAAGCCATCCGTAGAAAACCCTACTCCGTAGTGCTCTTCGATGAGATAGAGAAAGCGCACCCCGATGTCTTCAACGTACTGCTGCAAGTACTTGATGACGGCCGTCTGACGGATAACAAAGGTCGTGTGGTTAATTTCAAGAACACCTTGATTATCATGACCTCCAACCTCACGGAAGAGCAACTGCGTGCACAGGTTCGGCCGGAGTTCATCAACCGTATCGACGATATCATCCACTTCAGTGAACTGACCGAAGACAATATCCGCGATGTGGTCGGTCTCCAAGTGAAACGCATCCATAAGATGCTTGCCGACCAAGGTTTCGACCTGCGTGTCACCGACGATGCGATACGTTACATCGCCAAAGAAGGCTACGACCCGCAATTCGGTGCACGCCCTGTCAAGAGAGCGCTGCAACGCTTGGTACTCAATGAGTTGAGTAAAGCCATTATCGGTGGCAAAGTCACCCAAGATAAACCCATCATCGTTGAACTCAAAGACGGAGAATTAGCATTCCGTAATTAAAAAAGGCGCCTGCGGGCGCTTTTTTTTTGTGTATATCAAAAAAAAGCAGTACCTTTGCATCGTTTTTCGAAAACGATGAAGCGAAACGCTACCATATTTATCGGATTGAGTGCCCTGCTGGCTGTCCTTTTCTGCCTCGATGTATGCAGCGGCAGCCTCTGGCTGTGGCCGTTTGGCGAACTCAATCCCATGGAGCAAAACATCCTGCACGCTATCCGTTTGCCGAAAGCGATCACGGCTATCTTAGCGGGCGCTGCGTTATCCGTTTCGGGTCTGATTATGCAGACGCTTTTCCGCAACCCCTTAGCCGGTCCTTATACGCTCGGCGTGAGTTCGGGCGCCAGCCTCGGTGTGGCATTGCTGACGATGTTAGGAGCATTCAGCATTCAGTTATCCGCCATCAGTATTCCGTTCGCAGCCTGCATAGGCGCTATCGCGGTATTGCTGCTAGTGCTGGCGGTGAGTCGGCGCGTGACAAACAACGTGAGTCTGTTGATTGTGGGCTTGATGTTCGGTTCTATCGCCGGCGCGCTCGTGAGTCTGCTGCAGAACTTCGCTAATCCCGACGCCCTCAAACTGTTCATCGTGTGGACGCTGGGTTCGCTCAGCAGCGTCGGTTGGGGAGACATGCAGATGCTGCTGCCGATTCTGTTGGTAGGAACGCTCTTTGTGTTACTTACGGTCAAACCCCTGAACGGATTGCTCTTGGGCGAAGACTACGCACGCGGGCTGGGCATCAATGTGTCGCGCACGCGTCTGTATATTGTGTTGGCGACAGGTCTGTTGGCCGGCGGTGTGACGGCTTTCTGCGGACCCATTGCGTTTATCGGTGTGGCAGTTCCGCATATCGCCCGAGGTATTTTTAATACCTCCAACCACCGTATCACGCTCCCGGCCTCGGCACTCATCGGTGCATGCCTGCTGTTGATTTGCGACGTACTATGTTCGCTCTTCATCTACCCGCTGCCTATCTCCACCGTCTCCGCCCTCTTCGGAGCACCGGTGATTATTTGGATAATACTAAAAAATAAATAATAATGTCTGTTCATGTACAAAACAGCCGCATGACAACGGCCAAACTGCGTCAGATGAAAGCCAACGGCGAGAAGATCGCCATGCTGACGAGTTATGATTTCACCCTGGCTTCGCTCGTAGACGAAGCCGGCATCGACATGTTGCTTGTTGGCGATAGCGCCAGCAACGTCGTTTGCGGAAACAACTACACGCTGCCTATCACCGTCGATGAGATGATTTTCCTCACTAGAGGTGTCGTACGCGCGGCGCAACATGCGCTCGTGGTATGCGACATGCCGTTTGGCAGTTATCAGGTGAGCGAAGAGGAGGCGGTGCGCAATGCGATTAAGATCCTCAAAGAGAGCGGTTGTGATGCCGTCAAACTCGAAGGCGGCGAAGAGATTCTGCCGGCGATTCGGCATATGATTCAAGCCGGTATACCCGTCATGGGACACCTCGGTCTCACGCCGCAATCCGTCAACCAATTCGGCGGATACGGGCTGCGCGCCAAAGAAGAGGCGGAAGCGGAAAAACTGCTGCACGATGCCAAACTGCTGGACGAAGCGGGTTGTTTCTCTATCGTGCTCGAAAAGATTCCGGCGGCCCTCGCGGCGAAAGTGACCCAAGCCGTCTCGTGTCCCGTCATCGGTATCGGAGCCGGCAATCAATGCGACGGACAGGTGTTGGTACTCCACGACATGTTAGGTCTCAACCAAGGCTTCAAGCCAAAGTTCCTGCGCCATTTCGCCCACCTCGCTGACGAAGTCAAATCCGCCGTAGGCGAATATATCTCCGGCGTCAAAGATAACAGCTTCCCTTCCGCAGAAGAAAGCTACTAATGAATGAGTGAGTTAGTGAATGAGAGAATTAGAGGGTTGCGAGTTCGTAGCCCTCTTTTTGTAGCCATTCGATGGCTTTAGGCAGCACTTCCAACATGCGCTCGTTGGACTTCAATGAGTCGTGAAAATTGATGATGCTCCCTTCGCGCGTCTCGCGTTGAATGAGTCGCAGCATCTGCTCCGGTGTCACATGCTTATCGTAATCGCGCGTCAGGATATCCCAATAGATAAGTTTGTAACCCATGAGATGCAACATCCTCCGTTGCAACCATGTCGCTTTGCCGTAGGGTGGACGAAACAGATTCGTATCCCCGATACGCTCCTGGCACTGCTCCACATTCCCCAGATAGGTAGCCGTAGTGCAATGCCATCCTTTGATATGATTATAGGTGTGGTTACCGATACGATGACCGGCTTTGACCACCTGTTCATACACCTCAGGATGCTTGTCCACGTTCTCGCCCACCATGAAGAAGGTTGCCTTAACCTTGTATTGCGCCAGGATCGCCAACACCTTCGGTGTCACTTCGGGAATAGGACCGTCATCGAAGGTCAGGTACACCGCTTTACCCGTACGGAATACACCATACGGGTAAAGGGTTTGCCATATATCGCGGAGTTTTACCACGCTAACGAAGACGCACCTAAGATAGCGGCGTCGCTGTCTTTGAGAATAGAGACGGATACTGGGATTTTACCTTTCCATATCGGCATCAGGTTCGCATCCAGTGCCTCACGAATCGGATCCATGATCCAGTGACCTGACTTCGTCAGACCGCCGAAGAGGATGATGGCCTCGGGACTCGAGAAATGCACGAAGTCCGCCAACTTCTCGCCGAGCAACCGACCCGTATAATCGAAGATCTGCTTTGCTACCAAATCGCCCTTCTCAGCCGCGTCAAACACGTCTTTACTCGTGATATGGTCAATGTCCGGCAGTTCACGCAGGATGGTCGGTTGCGTGGTACTCGTCACGATCTCTTTTGCCGTGCGCGCTACACCCGTAGCCGAAGCATAAGCTTCGATGCAACCTTTCTGACCGCAACCGCAGAGACGACCGTTGCCCGAATGGTCGATCTTACAGTGACCTAACTCACCCGCAAAACCGTCATGACCATAGAGCAGTTTGCCGTCAATCACGATACCCGATCCGACACCCGTACCAAGAGTAATCACGATGAAATTCTTCATTCCGCGCGCCGAGCCGTAGATCATCTCACCTTGCGCAGCCGCATTCGCATCGTTGGTAATCGTGCACTTCACGCCCATGCGCTCGCTGATCAGTTTAGCAAACGGCACTACCCCTTTCCACGGCAGGTTCGGAGCCTGCTCAATGCAACCCGAATAGAAATTCGCGTTCGGTGCACCGCAACCGACACCGACTACATCCGCCATCGTGATACCTTCGTCTTCCACGAGCTGTTTCAAACCCGCACACAGCACGTCGCAATACTCGTCGATGTCCGGGTATTGCTGTGTCGGAATAGAATTACTGCGAAGAACTTGTCCTTCTTCATTGACTAAACCGAACTTGGTGCCTGTTCCTCCCAAGTCGATTCCCAAAGCGTACTTCTTCATGATATATAAACTTTTAAACTTTAAACACTAAACATTAAACTTAGAGTGCCTTCCGAAGGAAGTTCAGCACTCTGTTATGCATATGTTGCGCGTTGTTTCCGCGACGCAGATGATGATTGTCATCCGTATAGATCTGCATCTCAAACTGCTTGTCGGCTTGCACCAGCGCGTCGATATACTGCCAGGTATGTTGGGCATGAACATTATCGTCTGCTGTGCCATGGATGATCAGTACGTTGCCCGTCAAGTCCTTGGCACGCGACAGCAGCGATGCTTCTTCATACCCGCGGGCATTCACTTGCGGTCGACGCATATAGCGCTCTGTATAAGCGCTGTCGTATAACTTCCAGTCCGTCACAGGCGCGATGGCCACACCCGCCTTGAAGGGATGATCTTTCTGGCTCATTGTGAAGAGCGTCTCATAACCGCCGTGACTCCAGCCCATGATAGCCATTCGCTCACCGTCTATATCGTCCCGTTTCGCCATCTCATTGGCGGCCATGATCAGGTCCTCCGCCTCTTTCTGTCCCAGACTCATATAAGTCTCATTGCGCCAAGCTCTACCCTTGCAATCCGAGCCGCGCGGATCGACGATCAGCACTGCATAACCGGCTTCCACCAGCGCGTACTCAAACTTCTTCCGCCAGCGGTTCAGCACCCTCTGGTTCTGAGGACCACTGTAGTGCATAACGACCAAAGGTCGTTTTCCCTCATTCACTAATTCACTCACTCCCTCATTCGGCATCATCAGCATCGCTTCCAGGCCGTTGATATTTATCAACTGCGGTTCAGGTAACTGATTCGCTTGCCATGCTTCCTGCACTTCCTTATTGTCCGCAATCGTCCTTTCTACCTTACACTTTACACCATCCACCTTACACAACGTGTACGTATTCGGAGTGTCAAACGATTGATAACAGAACACCGCTTTGGTCGCTTCTTTATCGAATCGCGCAGACCAGAAGCCTTCTTTATCCGTGAGTTGCGTTACGGCTCCTTTCTTCAGATTCACCGCGTATATCTGCCTTGTACTCGGTGTCGCCGCAGCTTGGTAATATAGCGTTTGCGTCTGGGTATTCACTCCGTAGATGGCGGTCACGTCGATGCCCTCCGGCGTCAACGCACGCACTTGGGTACCGTCGTTTTTGTACAAATAGGCTTGACGCCAACCGTCCTGCTCACTGAGCACAATCACGCGGCCGTCGCTCAACCATTGCCACTCGTCAAAGAGGCTGTAATCGACAAAGTATTTCTTGCTCTCCTCGCGGTACCAAAGACTCGCCACTGTTGACTTGGCATTGCAAGCGAATACCTCCATCTTTGTCTGATCCCTATTCACGCGCAATACCATCAGCGTGTTTTCATCTTTCCACTTCAACCGCGGGAAATAGACATCACTCACTCGCTCATTCGTTAAATCCTTCAACGTTAGAATGCCCTTCGTTGCGACGTCATAGACGCACACACTCGCCTTCGCATTCGCGCACCCCGCCTTCGGATACCTTAAACTCTCTATCCGCGAGTATTGCGGATATCTCTCATTCCCTAATTCACTCCCTCCCTCATTCATTAAATAGGCTTCCCACGAGAAAGTGGGAACTTCAGTCTCGTCCAATCGCACAAAGGCCAGACTCTTCGAATCGGGACTCCAAGCAAACAAAGCCGTGGTAGCAAACTCCTCTTCGTACAACCAATCGGCTACACCGTTGATGATATCCGGGTTCTCGTCCTTCGTCACCGCCACTTCGGTACCGAAATCGAGTTTATGAACATACAGGTTATTGCCTTTTGCAAATGCCACATAGCGCCCGTTCGGACTCATTATCGCATCGCGGACCGGTCCTCCGCCTAACTGCTTACGGGTATGGCGCATGGTGTCCACAATGAACCAATCCGCCACTTCCGAATGACGGAAGATCTTCTGCGCATTCTCTTTCTCCAGCCGATAACGACCGGTAGCCTCTACACCTAAAATCGAATCCTGCTCCGCCCCACTCAGCGTCTTGGCGTTATATTCTCCGCCTAAGATTCCGGTCAACACCGATAATATAATCAATAATCCTTTCATTCTTTCACTTTTAATCCTGTTACCGTATATGTTTCTCCCTGTCGGAGAATGAGCACTTGTCCGTTTCGGAGTATCTTCTGATTCCTACCTTCTGAATCCTGAACACTCTCAATCCCCACTCCCGTCTCGGGATGGCACGTGAAGGCATAGATCTCCGTTGGCATCATCGTCCCTAACAATCCCATGTACGAAGGTCCCGGATCTGCCCTAAATAGACCGGCATATTGTTCGGAATCAGAGCTGTCCATGAGATTCAACCACAGCACATAGTTCTTGCCTCCTATTGTGGTCCAGAAAAGTGTCTGGTCGCCTTCATGATACACGCGCCAAGGTGAAGCCTTCGCAGCCATCTGTGTACCGTTATAACCTATCGGCGTACTCGTTGGCACATGCGTAATATATGCCGTGTCGGTTCCCACGAACGAGATCATATAATGTTGGTTGTCGTCATATACATTCGCTTCAGCACATGCCATTTTGCCGCTCACCGGCACACCCGTCAATGCCATATGTGTCTGGCGATGCACATAAATATATACGCCCGACACACCTGCCTCTTCATAGGTCCTCTCGCTTGTGTTCACTTCTTCCCATTGATACACGGCCCATAGCGTGTCATTTTCCGGATAATAGCGCGTATTCGAATGCTGGTATGTAGGTTCGTCATAAACCGTCCAAAACTCCGTTTTGCTCCATCCTCTAAACCGCCAATGGTCTTCGTCTTGTAACCATGGAAGGATCACTCCACTCATTCCGTGCTCTTCCATCAGCGTATCAATCGGCGTACTCCCGCGCATCAGCACCACGCTCATTGGCGCGCGCGGCGAATATTCAATGGTGAAAGCATCTATGTATATCGAATTCTCTGTTCCCGTGACACGAATGGCCATACTGTCCACGCCGTGTTGCTGACCGCTAAACACCTCCACATCTGTACTCACGGTTTGCCAGTTCACGGTCTTCTGTGCCAATTGCGCATCGTTGCAAACCAACACGATTGTACCCGCCCCTTTCGAGGCATTGGCTCGCATAGCCAGCGACACGCGCTCCACCGTGAGCCCGCCCAGATTCCGAAGCACCAGCGCAGCTACATCCCCCGCGCGCAATTGACCTTTGTTATATGTGTTCGCATAACTGACCTCGATGTCGTACGGCACCGTGCCATCAGTTAACGTCACCGCGTTCTTACTCTCCACGGTCCACGTCATCACGCTCAGCAAAATGATCAACAGGTTCATATATGCGCACAATTAGCGGTACAAAGGTACGACAAAAATCGAATATTTGAAAATCTGAAAAATAAAATAACAAATAAAAATAGCAATTTTTGCTTTTTTTATTGAAAAATGCCTCGCGCGCTTGCGTATATGAAATCTTTTTTGTAATTTTGCAGGCTGATTGTGGAGTGAGCACTGTTCATTTCGAGAGTGTTTCGAGGGAATATCGTATCCTACCACACATTATAATATACTTTGTATATTATCGCGTGATTTTGACAAACAAACAATTAATATTAATCATTTATGCAAACCATCAAACTAAGAAAAGGTCTAGACATTCCGTTTGAGGGACAGGCGGCTGAGACGCTGGGTAGCGTATATTCTCGCCGCCGTGTTTGCATATCCGCCGCATAGCGCCTCTCTCCCGCGCTCTCTCCGCTCTCGCCTCGCTATGCCCTCTCGCGCGCCGCAGGCGCGCATGTCTCCCTCC